>JAEEGK010009690.1_pt1 | contig 22425 bp, 13 predicted proteins | sample 8958771 | NCBI WGS metagenome assembly JAEEGK01 (sample SAMN16246547, study PRJNA631951) | gut metagenome | biome: gut microbiome; feature: rumen; material: SC-attached | host: Bos | place: Iran: Karaj | collected 2018-10 | reverse complement strand
AAAAGAAGAAGAAGAGAAAAAAATAAAAGAAGAAGAAGAGAAAAAAATTAAAGAAGAAGAAGAGAAAAAAATTAAAGAAGAAGAAGAGAAAAAAATTAAAGAAGAAGAAGAGAAAAAAATTAAAGAAGAAGAAGAAAGAAAAATAAAAGAAGAAGAAGAAAGAAAATTAAAAGAAGAAGAAGATGAAAAAAATAGAACAAAAGAAATAAAAGAAGAAAAAAATCAATCTTTTAAAAACGAATCAATAGAAGAAGATGGAGGAAATGAATTAAAAAAATCAATATTAAATAATTCTCGTTTAAATCGTTATTCAAGAATATCAAATAATTCATTAAGACGTTCAATGACACCAGAAACTCATAAAAAAACAGTATCAGATAATTTTAATTTCTCATTCTTTACAGGAGATATAAAAGATTTTATTACTGCTTATAATCATTATTATAAAAGTATACCAGATAATCAAAAAACAATTTTTAATATTAATACTAATATTTTAGAAAAAATTACTAAATTTTTCACTCCTAAAATTATTATTTGTTCAGATAAAAAAAGTTCTTTATTAATAAAAGGAATTTGTATTATTGGCTTTCTTTTTGAAAATAATGATATTAAAATAAATATAATTCATTTAAGTTCAAGTGATGAAAATGAAAGAGATAATATTATTTCTTATTTTATTACTTTTATTAAACAACATATTGAATGTGATGAAATAATAATAGATTTATTTTATAAATATGATGAAGATATTAAAAAATTTACTATTGATACTGAAATAAAAGATTTATTTAAAGTTATTTTAAAATTTAAATGGATAAAATTAGAAAATTTATCTAATCATATAAGATATCAAAAAATGAATTTGAGAATTGATAAAAATGAAATGTTAGAATTTGTTGGTAATAATAATATTACAATACTCAAATTAATACCTGATAAATTATTTGAAATAAATGATAATTGTAACTTTTCATTTAAAGAAAATTCAGATAATGATATCAATGAAAAAGAAAATGAAAATGATAATAGTAATAATAAAATTAATGATAATAATAATGATAAATATATTAATTTATTCTCTGTTCTTTTAATTTTTTCTCAAATGAAAAGTGTTGAAAATTATCAACTATCTAATTATAAAGAAAGATTTAATAATTTTCTTGAGAAAAAAATAAAATTTGGAGATTTAAATCTTTCTAAATATATTCAATTAAAAATGAATGAAATTAATGTTGATTCTTCTTCTAATAATTTTAAATCTGATTCAATTTGTCATTCTTTAAATATTAATGTTTCTCCAATTTTTAATTCCACAATTTCAATCGAATATAATGATTATTTATATAATAGAATTGAAAGTAATGAAATAAAAATTTTAACAGATAAAAAATCACAATTGAAATTTTATTTAATTCCTACTTTAGATGAATATAATTCAATTATAATAAGTGAAATAAATGAAGAAATGAAAAATAATTTAATAGATAATAATACAAATATTTATGATTTATTTGAAAATGGTTATGATAATTTATTAAATGAAAATAATAATAAACAAGATGATAATAATTCAAATACAATAATATATATTCCAACTTTTAAAATTAATACCAAATATTCATGTAATGAAATAAATTGCCTTAAAGATATTAAAATAAATAAAAATGATATAAATTATAAATTAAATAATTTTGAAGAAAAAATAAAATTTGAATATAAAAGTGATCCTAATAAAGAATGTGGATTTAATATATCAGTAAATGAAGAAAAAGAACATATAATAAAAGATAATTTTATTATTTCAATTATTAATTCAAATGTACTTTCAAATTTATCTTTTCCTTCTATTTTATTATTTTATATAACAAAAGACAATTGGATAAAGAAAAATTAAATAAACCTAATTTTAATATTATTTCTTTTTTATTCAATATATAAAAAATTAAATTTAATAAAAATATATTTTTTTTAATCTCAAATTAATAAAAATATAAAAACAAACATTAAAAAAAATGAATCAAACATTTGAATCAATGAGTACAAAAGCATCAATAAATCATAATAATAATTATTTTCAGAATATTTGTTCATTAAAAACACCAAAATATAATTTACCAAAAGACATTTCAGTAATTTACATATATAAAAATATATTAAGAGAAACTGACAAAATTTTTCCTTCAATGCCAAAAAAAGTTGATTTATCATATTCAGAAAATAGAATAAGAACAGAATTAATATTAGAAATAAAAAATTTTATAAATAAATATCGAATGAATCAATGGTGTTTTTTTTATTGTGTTTTTTTAATAGATAAATTATTAACTAAAAAAACTAAGTTAAAAATTCATGAAATTTGCATTGGTGCTTTATTACTTTCAGTTAAATTTTTAGAAATTGATGGACATTTACCTCATTTAAATAAATTTCAAGATATTTTAAATCCAAATCAAAGAATGTCTTTAAGAAAATTAATTGAAATTGAATTATTTTGTTTAAAAATTTTAGATTATAAATTATGCATTCCTGAAACATTTTATTATATTAATATTATATTATTAAATGGAATAATTTTTAATACTGATTCTAAAAAAAGAAAATTAAGTGGGTCAATTTATCATTTACCCTTCCAAATTTATGAAGAAGTTGTGATTAAAAATACTGATTATTTACAATTTCATCCTTTATTATTAGCTTTTTCTTGTGTTGCATTTTCAAGAAAATTATATAAATTAGATATTTGGGATATTATTTTTACAAAAGTTTTTAATATTACTTTTAATGATATTGATGATGTATATCAATTTGTTTTAGATTTATATGAAACTAAAAATTATAATGATAATATTGGAAATTTAAATATTAATAAAGAAATGACTTATATAAGAGAAAAAAGTAAAAATCCAATTGAAATTAATAATAAAGAAATAATTAAAAAAGATTTAAAATATAGTTCAAGTACTTTTGATGTTAATGCAAGAAGGAAATTAATTCATCAAGAAAGTAAAGATTATATTATAAAATCTGGAGAAAAATATGATTCAATAAAAAATATTTCTGAATTACCTTTAAAAACTTATATTAATAAAAATAGAGGAATGAATATTAATCTTGATATTAAACATATAGAAACTATAATAAAAAATAAAAAAGAAAAGCCAAAGTTAAATGATTCTCCTTTTCTTGAAAATAATAGTAAAAAAAATTCACTTTTAACTAAAAAATGTTTTTCTTATCAAAATTCAAATAATGATATAATAAAAAATTTAAAAAATAATCAATCATATAATAATTATAATCAACAATTAAAAATTGATTTAACACATTCAATTAAAATAAAAGAATGTAATGAAAATAAAAATATAAAAAAGACTGAAAATGAAAACGAGAAAAATAATTTTTATAATTCAGCACAAAAAAATACTTCTAATAAATTTCAAATTGGAAATAATTTAATTTCTGCAATAAGAAGAGCAAAACTTACTTTTTTAAAAGATTCAAAATCATCAACTAATTATTTAAATAATTCAAATATGACTTTAAGTGATAATAATAATAATAAAAATATAAATAGTCATATTATTTCGCGTTCAAATAATCAAATTGGTTCATATCAAATAAGAGGACTTCATAGAAATAAAAAACAAAATATACAAACAGATTCAAATAAAACTTCAATAATTAATAATAAATTCAAATTTTTATTTTTTAAAAAATGATGATATCTTAAATGATAAAGATATTAATATATTTATTATTATTTTTTTGAAAAAAGAATTAAACAATTAATATATATTTATAAATAAAATGAATAAATATAAATTAAAACTAATATTAAAAAAACATATTTTTTTTATATAAAAAACATTTTTAACATTATAAATAAATAAATAATGTAAAAAAATAAAAAAAACAATAACAATAAAAAATAAAAAAAAAATTACCCATCAAAATTATTATCAAACAACATTTCCAACCATTCACAAATATCATAATCATTATCATAATTATTAACAATCCAATTATGACAAAGTAATTCAGGAACAGAGAATCTTTCATTAGGATCTTTTTTTAAACAACCTTGAACAAAATGAATTAAATCTTCAGAAAAATCACCATTATCATTTAAAGAAGGTTCAGGATCTTCAACAATTTTTTTAATTTGTAATAGATAATCATTTCCATTTTGATAAGGAAAATTTCCAGTTGCTAATTCATAAATAACTAAACCAAGAGACCAAATATCAGAAGAATAAGAATATTCTTTTCCAATAATTCTTTCAGGTGACATATAATTTCTAGTACCAACAAAAGTTTTACTTAACTTAGTTGTATTTTCTAAAGTTTTAGCAATACCAAAATCAGTTAATTTTACAAATCCTAGTGAATTAATTAAGATATTTGCAGGTTTAATATCTCTATGAATTAAATGTACTGATTTATATAAATATAATAATCCATTTAATATTTGAATTACTATCTTTGCTAATATTGGTTCTGGAACACAAGGTTGAGGTAATTTTTTTTTTTTAATTATTTTTAATATATTTTCTAATGAACCTAAATTCATATATTCTAATAAAATTTTAACTGTTCCTTCTTGAAAAAATGCACCATAGAAATGAACTAAAAAATTACATTTATTATATGATAAAACTCTTAAATCATTTTTAAATTGTTGTCTTTTATTATCATCATAAATATTAATTGATTTAACTGCAATTGGTATATTTTTATTTTTTAATATTGCTTTATATACACTTCCTGATGCACCATTTCCAATTGGCTTTTCTATTTCTATATCTTCTGGTGATATTGTATATGTTATTTCTCCTGTTGATGTATTTTTTATTCCTTTTGAATTTACTGAAAATTTCTCGTCTTTGAAAATTATACTTTCTTGACTTATTTCTGTTTCTCCAAAATTTAATGTGTTACGATTCATGTTGTTTGTTATGTTTATATTTGATATACTTGAACGAAGATCTAGTTTTAATGGATTGTCTATTGAAGCTGAGAGAGATTCGTCAAGTTTTAGATTTTTAAATTTTTTCATTTTTTTAATTGTTTTTTTTGTTTTATTTATTATTGGTTTTTTTTAATTTTTTATCTTTTTTTTTAATAAATTATTAAAAATATTAAATTTGTTTGTTTAGATTTATTATTAAATAATATAAAATACAATCCATTCATAATACCTTATATATAAATAAATTAATATCAAACATATATAAACATATTTTATTAAAATAAAGAACTCATTTTTACTATTTTCATTTTAATTATAACAGAACATACAATTTATAGTATCATGAATATTTTCACAATAAATAAAAAATTCCTCATCACTTATATATAATTTATAATCAATCAAATTCAAATAAATTGATTCTAAAAGATTCATTTCAGTTAAACTCATTCCCGCAAGTTTAGAAAAAAATTTATTATCAAAATATTTTTCTTCATTATATTTTATAGCAATAACAAAAGAAGAAAAAATAATTCTATAAACATTGAATGAATTTATAATAAAATTGTTAATTTCACATAATCGATCAATATAAATTAACATAGCAATTAAAGTACTTGATTCAATTTGAGTTACTTTAACTAAATTTTCTAAATATTTTTTAATAGTCAAAGATTGATTATTTCTTTGAGTTAAAAAAGGAATTATTCTTTCATTATTATATAAAGGTGAAACATCATTTTCTTTACAAATATCAGTCAATAAAGAAGATAATGTATTAATTAATGTATTCCGAAATTCTCTTGTTTTAAAATTTTTTTTTATATTTTCATTAATATCACTCATTGTAATATTATGTATATGTTTATAATAAATAATAAATATATAATATTAATTATAGATATTAATAATCTAATCAAATCATTTATTTTTTACTTTTATCAATTATTAAAAAATTTATTCTTAATTAATGAAATGTAAAAAATGTAAAAAAAAGTAAAATATAAAAATATAATAAAAAGTGTACATTTAGATATTTCAACCTGGAATGGAGAATCAAATGATTTATTTGATTATGAATCAGATGAATTATTATTAAATTCTTATTCTATAAACACAAGTTTTTGTTTTATTTTAGGAAATAATGGATTAAAAGTCCTAAATGTACAAAATAAAAAACATATAAATCGAAGTAATATTGGTTTAGTTGAATATTCAAAAGAAGGAATTTTCTATAAATCAAACTTTGAAAATAAAAATTATTTCGAAAAATCATTTTTTATATGTCGTTCAAATGAAATAGAAATGGATAATTTAGAAAAAGATTTACATAATGAATATTATGAAATAAATCAAGGTGACTTAATAAAACTAGGAAGAATATATATTAAAATAAGAGAAATTTGTATAAATAGAAAAATAATAAGTAAAAATCCAAATAATAAAAAAAACATAATAAATAGATTAAATACATCATACACATATAATTGTAATATTTATAACAATAATTCAAATCATTCAAATCATTTGAATAATAAAACAAATATTATTAAAATAAAAAATAAAAAATTATGTCGAGTTTGTTATAGTGATGAAAAAGAAGTAGATTCTCCTTTAATTTCTCCTTGTAAATGTATTGGAGGATTAAAATATATTCATTTATCTTGTTTAAGAAATTGGATTGAAGCAAGAGCAATTTTAATTAATAATGAATCAAATAATGAATGTTTAAAATATGAAATTAATCAAGATAATTGTGAAATTTGTCAAGAACCTTACCCAGATTATATTTATAATAATGATAAAGAAAATTTTTATGAAATATTTGATTTTATTCATATGAAGTTTAATTCTTATATTATTTTAGAATCTATTCCTTTAAATAATAATTTAAATGATGAAAATAAAAAAAGAGAAATTTTTATTTTAAGTTTTGATGTAAAAGATTCTATTTTTATAGGAAGATCACATTTAATTGATATGAGAATAAATGATATTACAGTCTCGAGATATCATTCTAAAATTATAATAAATAGAGAAAAAAATAAATATTTTATTAGAGATATGGGTTCAAAATTTGGAACTGGGATTTTAATACAAAATAATAAATTAAAAATTAACCCTAATTTTCCTTTATATATTCAAATTAGTAAATGTACTGTTTTAATTTCAATAAAAAATTTTTGTAATTGTTTTTTTTCATTTTTTACTAATTGTTGTAATTCTAATGAGGAAAATAAATTATTTAAATATTATGGAAAATATAATAGTGAAGCAATTGAAATTGAAAAAATATTTCAATTCAAACAATTAAATGAAGAAAATATTGATGAAGATAATAATTGTGATTATTCAAATAATGAATCAATTACAGAAAAAACTTTAAAAAGTAAAAATTCAGATAGAGTAGAAGAAATTAAATTACCTATTTATAAAAAAAGCAATTTAAAAAATAATATAAATGAAAAAAAAGATTATGATAAATTTAATTTAAATAAAAATAAAAATGAAAATACAGTAATAAATAATACAGAAGTAACTTTAATGGGAACTTTTCTATCTCATGATAATTCACAAGTAAATAAAACAAGATTTTTTATTAAAAAAGGAAAAAATTATAATACTATTAACAATAATCAAGTAATTAAAACAAAATTAACAAAAAAAATAGGAAAATTTTCACTTAATTCAAAGCATATTAATGAAGATTTAAAAGAAGAAATTCATAAAAATAATTTAGAAAATAATATTTATGATATTGATGAAAATATTGAAGCAAATAGTAAAAAAAAGATTCACAAAAAATAGAAAGGAGATTTAAATGAAAAAATGGATTACAAATAAATTCTATTTCTTTTAATAAATCTATTGGAGTGGTGTTATTCTAAATGATAAAAATAATATTTTATTAATTATAATATTAATAATTATGTTAATAGTAATGGAATTAAGTATAATAATGAGGAATATATTGAAGATATTATTTTTAATGAAAATGGAATTAGTAATGATATTAAATGATTTTTATTTTTAAATTTTTTTGATTATGTTGTGTTATATTTTAACTTATTTCAAATTATTAATGTTTATATGTAAAAAATTATTTAAAGTAAATTTCTAATAATAATGGATTAATTAATAATTTTATTTAAAATAAAAATATTTATGAACATTTGAATAATATGTTTTTATTTATATATAACATTATTTCATATTTTTGTTATAATTAATTTTGTTTTTCAATGATTAATTTTTAATCTTCTTTTTATTATTTAAATAATATTACTCTTTATTAATAAATTTATTCATCTTAATTAAAATACTAGCTCAAATAATAAGTAATAACTTTTAATTCACTATATAATTCAAAATAATACTTATAATAGTAAATAAAATTATTATCAAATAATATATATAAATAATAATATATTAATTAATAAATTTATATTTATCTAAATTTAAAAAAATTATTAAAAAAATGATAATAAAAGATTTTACCTTAATAAAATCAATTGGTAAAGGTAAATTTGGAGAAGTATTCCTTTCTTCAAAAAAGGGAACAAATAAAATGTATGCTGTAAAAAAAATATCAAAAAGTATTGTTAACAAACAAGAGGTTAAAAAATATTTTGATAATACAATATCAGTTGTAAAAAAAAAAAATCATTCAAATATAATAAAACTTTTTGAAATATTAGAATCATTAAATAATTTTTATTTGGTATATGAATTATGTAATGGAGGAGATTTATCTAATTGTTTAAAAAAGTATAAAGAAAGATTTAATAAACCATTTAATCAAGAAATAATACAATATATTATGAAACAAATAATTTTTGGTTTACAATATTTACATAATAATAATATTTTGCATAAAGATTTAAAATTAGATAATATTTTAATTAAATTTGAAAATGAAGAAGATAAAAATAATTTAAATATATTAAAAGGACAAATTAAAATAATTGATATTGATTTTGAAAGTTTTTTAAAAAACGAAACAAATTATAATTTAGAAATACCATTTAATATGGCTCCTGAATTTTTTCAAAATAAAAAAAATTATAATAAAAATGATAATAAAGCAGATATTTGGTGTTTAGGAATAATATGTTATCAAATGTTAACTGGAGATTTTCCTTTTAATTGTTCTACATTTAAAGAATTAATTGAAAAAACTAATAAAGGAGATTATCAAATACCAAATAATTTAACATTATCAAAAGAGGTAATTAATTTTATTAATGTGATGTTACAATTTAATCCTGAGAATAGATTAAGTATTGATAATTTATTAAATCACGATTTTTTAACTAAAAAAATTAATGATTTTACATATATTGATTTTCAAAAAATAAAGAATAAAAGTAATATAAACTTAAATATTTATGATATTACTAAGAATATGTTTGAGGAATCTAATACTTTATCTCAAATTAATTATAATAATAATGATAATAATAATGATATTAAAATAAGTATTAAAACAATATATAATGATAATTCTTATTATATTAATAGTCCAAAATTAAAAAATCTTGATAATAATTGCACTCAACAAAATGAAGAAGAAATAGATTGATTTTTATAAGAATACAAATTATTTTTCTTTGTAGAAAATATTTTGTTTGTTATAGAAAAATAAAAATATTTTAATTTCTATTTATTAAAAATAATTATAAAATTATCTTTTAATTAATGTTTTATATTTTTTATTTGGAAATTAAAATGCTTTTTAAATTAATATGATGATGTTTTTTATCAAATAAATTTCTCCTATTATCAAATGATTATATTTTTTTATTCTCTTTTTCTTCTTGATAATTATCGTTATTTTTATAATTATTAATAAGGGAATTTATTTAATTACAATAAAATAAAATTTTTTTTTATTTATTATTATGATATTATTCTTTAATTCTAATTTAGTTTTTTATAATTTTCTTTTAATTATCTTCTATTATATTCTTTATATAAAACAATAAATCCAATATATTATTTTTTGTGTTTTTTTATTCTTAAATAAATAATAAAATTATGAATAAAAATGATATGACAAATAATAATAAAATATTTTTTATAAATTAAATACTTTATGAATGAATATATTTTAAAAATTATTATTTTTATATAAAAATGTATATTGAAAATATTACATGAAAAAGAATTTATATAAATTAAATTATTAAATTCAGTAAGAATAGGTTTTTTATATTTAATTATTCATAATTGTTTATTTATTATATTTACAATTTTTTTTATTTTTTAAATATTGATATTTTTAAAGAATAATATTCTAAATAAAATTCATAAAAATTATTTTTATTAATTTTAAATCTTATTACATTCATAAATTTTAATTTTATAAAAATAAAAAAAAATTAAAAAATATGATAGATAGTCAAGAAATACCAAATGAAAACAAAATAGTAAAAATGAAACTAGATAAAGATTTTTTAACATTTGATGCAAAACACTATTCAAAAAAGTTAATAAATTATATATCAAAAGAAGAATGGAGAAATATAGCATTTGATGCAACACAAGTAATATTTGATGCATATTCATACTCAAAACAACAATCAATAATTATAGTTCCTTCGTGGATGGAAAAAATTTCAACAATTTCAGGATTGATTGGAATATTATGTTTTATATGGATAATTGTTTGTATTAAATGGACAACTGGACATGAAAATTTAATTTATATTGCTGGTATTATTATTGCTTTTGTAGTTATTGTTAATGTTTTTTTAATGTTTTATAATTTTGTAAGAGAAATTCAACCACAAAAAGATATTGGAGTTTTTATTCAAAAAGAAATTAAACCTTTTATTGAAGTTATTAATAAGAAATATTATAATAAAGCTGTTTTTAGTTTCAATATGGAAAAATATGAATTGGAATGTAGGTTGAAATAATTTTTTATTTTGCTTTATTTTATTTTTTTTTAATGTTTATATATTGATTGAAAAAAGAAATGATTTTTTTTCTGTTTTTTACAATTATATTTAGATTTTTATTTCTTCTGTTTTTATTGTATTTTTATTTACTATAAATTAAATTAAAATTTTATTTCAATTATATATTATAATTACAATTATGATAATAAAATAAATCATAATTAAATATATTGAAAATTAATAAAAGAAATAATATTTAAACATTTTTAAACTCAATAATTAAAAACAAGAAATATTTCAATTTCTTCAAATTCAAATTCTTTTAAACCTTGAGTACACTCTCTTTTATAATCTTCATAAACATTATGTTTATAAAATCCCCCTTTATAATTAAAACTCCATAATTCAGAATAATCTTTTTCTTGATTTCCTCCAAAGAAAGGACCATAATTACTATTACAATAAATAGATTTTTTTGGAATTACAGTTTTAAAAATTTTTTTATTATTTAATGAAAAAATAAAAGCTTTTTCATCATATTTTTCATTTGATATACTATCCCAATTTTTTGAAGTAAATCCCCCAAATCTTATATCTGTATTTTTGATTTTAAAAATTGATATTGTTGGTCCTTTATTATCAATTAAATTATGAAAATTTTGAGATTCTCCGTTTTTTGACATTGAATATCCTAATTCTAATTTTAAATTTAGTTTTTTTTCAGTTTTTAAAAAGTGATCATTTAAAAAATTTTTATCTTCTTTTGTAAGTATATTACTTTTTATTTCTAATATTCCAAATGATAATGGTTGTAAAGAATTGTTTTCTGATATTTTTCTAATATTTAAATATGAAAAAGAAGGTTTTAATTTTTTACTATCTTCTTCATAATTTATAGAATAAATTGTAGCTTGATTATTTAGATATTCTCTTTCATACATTTCTACTTTTTTTTTTTCTTCTGAATATAAATCTTTCCAATATTTAATTTGATTGTCTTTACATTTTTCTAAAGTATGATTTTCAAATTCATTTTTATTCATTTTTTGATTACACTTTTCACATTTAATTAATTTTATTTCACATTCATCTTCAGAATGTTTTTTAATATTTTTTTTTTTAATTAATTTATTACATAATTCACAATTAATTGTTTCTTCACCGCATTTATTTTCATGTTCTTTTTTTTTATATAATTTAATTTCTTTTTTACAAAAAGAACATTTTATATCTGAATAACCACAATTTAAACAATGTTTAATACATTCTTTTTTATTTTCTTTAATTACTTTCTTACAAGTTAAACATTTATAATCTGCAAGTTCACAATTTAATAAATGATTTTGATATTCATACAATTTTATTTTATGAGTATCATTTTCGCCATTATTTTTATAAGGGCAATATATTTTCATTTCATTAATTACTTTTATTAAAGTTTTATCAATTGTTTTTTGAATAAATTTTTCTTTACAATTTTTACATTTTTCTTGATTTTTTATACATTCTTCACAAAATAATGTTTCACATTTACTACATTGAATTAGGTTTATTGGAACACAAGAACAAATTTTACATAATATTTTTTCAGCTTGTGTTAAATATGATTTTGAAAAATATTTTAATTGTATTTTTTTTAATAATTCTTTATCATTATCCCATTTAAAAAGTTTATTGAAATTTTTATTTATTTCTTGTTCAATATTTTTTTTATCTTTATCTTTGATATTTTTGAAAGAATTACTTAAATTTTGATTTTCCATTTATCTTTTTTTCTATTTTTTTTTGTTAAATTTAACTAACTATTTTTGTTAGTGAGAAGTTTGAATTTTAATTAATTAATTTATATATTAATTGAATTATTTTATTTGATAAAATAAATTTTTATTTTTTAATAATTAACACTAATAAATAAAAAATGAAAAATAATGAAAGACAAAAAAGTTCAACAACAAGAAATGAAAAAAATATTGATATGCCAATAAAAAAAATATTAAAAGAATTAACTTTAAGAGCAAAATATAATGATATGGTAGATTTTGCTGAAAAAATTCATAAAATAAATGAAATAAAAATAAAAGAAAATAAAATAAAAGATCAAGAAATTACAACACTTAATGATCAAATACATAAATTAATAGTAAATAATTACAATTTACAAGAATCAATAAAAGAAAAAATAAATTTAAGAAAAAAATATGAAAAAGAACAAAAAGAAATTTCAGAATATTGTAATAATTTAAAAGAAAGATATTTTAATAGTGAAAAAGTATTTAATAATTATTCAAGTGGAATAAATAAATTAAAAATAAATTATAATAAAACACAAAGTATTTATGATAATAAAATAGAAGAAATAATGAAAGAAAATGAAAAATTGAATAAAAGAATAAATGATAGAATCGATTTTTATACACATCAAAAAAATCAAATAAAAGAAACAAATGCAAAAATTGAAAGATTAAAAAAAGAATTAAATGACCAAAATCAATTAATGAATAATAGAAATAAAACAAATACAGAAAAATATAAAAAATTAAAAGAAGAATATGAAGAATTAAAAAAAAAATTAACTTTTATGGAAGTAGATTATTATAGAGAAAAAACTCTTCCTTCTACAAATGTTTCTTTAACAAATGATAATAAAAGTCTTATTAGTTTAGATAAAAAAAATTTAAATAATAAAAATGTTATAAATGATAATTTTAATGATAATAATTTATTAAATCAACTTAATGAATTATCTAAAAAATTTAATGAAATAAGTATTAATTCTGATATGTATTCTAAGAAAAAAACTGCTGTAACTCAAGGTAAAACATCAACTAAAAATAAAACAATTACAAAAAGTTTTTATTAATATAATTTTTAATTATTTTGTTTTTTTAAATACATTAAACTTTTTTTCATTATATAAACAAAAAAAATATAATTTAAAAACCATAAAATAATTATTATATTTTTTTTTAATTCAAATATTATCAACATTAATAAAAAATAATATTAATAAGAAATTTATTTAATTTTCTTCTTCATCATGTTTTCTATTATAAAGAGAAGTAATAGGAGGATTACTTTTCTTATAGAATCTGGCAGTATTAAATCTACTCCAATCTCTTTCTGCTCTAAAAATTTGATTAAGATATCTTTCTCTATTATCAAATTTTGGTAATTCCCCATTTTTTAAAACACTTTTTGATTTTTCTAAATCATTTTTCATTTCATCTAATTGTTCTTTATAAGAATCATTTATATGAATAATATCACTTCTTAATTTTTTTTTTATTAATTTATTAATAATTTTCTCTTGTTCTTTATAATAAAAAGCATTTTGACAAATTTTATTTAATTTTTTTATTTTTTCTTTATTATATTTATTTAATTTTGCAATATATGAATTACTAATTGTTTCATCTGTATTAAGATACATAATTAAATTTCTATTTAAAGTATTAATTTCAAAAGAAGAATTTTTATCAAAAATTTTTTGTGGGTCTTCATAAACAACACTTCTAAAATTATCTTCAGTTAATTTTTTTCCTCTTTTTAATAATTGTTTCTGTAACTTAACATCATTTGATAATTTTTGATATGATTTAGGACTAATTATATATTTTATAGGATATGAATTTTTTATTATTGGTAATTGAGTATTTGAAGATGAAACTTTACTATCATTTTCTATTGATTTATTTATATTTGATAATATATCTGGAAGAAGTTGTTCACTACTATTTAAACTTTTTAAAGTTTCTTCCTCATTTTCATTTTTAATTTTAATATATTTTTCTTCCATTTCAAAAGGTATTTTTAATTTTTTTTCAGTTAATGTAATTTCTTTATAATTTGAATTTTTCTTATTTAAATTATCAAAAGGATTTGAGTCTTCTTTTACATTACTTCTAGTTCTTACTGATGAATATGATGAATCATATGTTCTATTTCTACGACGTGGTACGTCATCGATTTCTTTTATTATATTTACTCCGTTTTTTGTTAAAACTATTCTCATTTTTATTTATTACAAGTTATTATTTTTTGATTAAAAAAATATTATATTTTTTATTAATTATTATTTCCTTAATATATTTGATATTTTAAATTTTCAAATTCAAATAAATTAAAAATTTAATTAAAAATGAAATTAAATGATAATTAAAGGATAATAGTATTTCAAAAAAAAAAAAAATAAAATATAATGTCCTCTTAGGTAAATTAAAATGCGTTATTCTTTAAAAGTTAATTTATTTTAAAAGAATTAAAAATAAAAATGATAAGAAATATTATATAATCAATTAAATTAATTATTTAAAGGATAACTAAAAAATACTATTTATCAAAGTTAAAAATAAAAATTAATTCTAGTAAGTTTTATATATAAATAAAAATTAAACATAAGTTAGATTAAAAAAAATTCAATAAAAATTAAATTAATTTCCTCTTATAACTAGATATTAATTCTTAATTTGTAACTATAATTGATAATTTAAATAATTTTTATAAATCAAAAAAATTAATTTCAAATTGTTTTACTTATTTTTCAATCTTTAATAATTTTTTATATTATAAATTAATACTATATAACCATTATAAGTAAAATAATTTAAATTAACATTTCACAAATGGAAAAAGAAAAAAAATCAGATTATATTTATGAAGAAATACATCAAGAATTAAAAAATTTCTTTATAAAATTAAACAAAGAATATGAAAAAGACAAAAATTTAATAAATGATATAACAAAATTAAATGAATGTTTTAGCCCATTTATTAGAGCTTTCCAAAATTTTAAAAATTTAATGGACTCTAAAATTAAGACCACTACAAATATATTTGAAAAAAATATATTTTTAAATATATTAAATCATATTGAATCAATTAAAATTTACATTGAAAATTTTATACTAAAACCAATAAATGATATAGATTTTTCAAATAAATTAAAATATTTTATGACACTTCTTCCTCTTTTAAATAAGGGACATGATAAAGATTCAAATGAAATAATGTTATTTAATTTTATAGAATATTTTTATAAAGACAAAGAAATAAAACCAATATTTAAATATTTAACTGAATCAGATATAATATTTAGAAAATTTGAAAGTTTAATTTTAAAATGTGATAATCACATAACATTTTCACTTGATTATTATAAAAATTATTTATATTCAAATGTATTTAGAGAATTAACAAAAATTACATATAAAAAATATTTAAACAAAGAAATTAAAGATAATGAAATTGATGAAAGATTAAATATGATTTGGAAAAAAAATAATATTTTTTATGCAAGACCAATTGATGAAAGAGTAAAATTATTACCAAGTGGAAAAATTGTTATTTTTAAAGTTTCTTCTGAAAATGGTAATATTCAAAATATTCAAATTGCTTCTTTAGTTCATTTAGAACTTATAAGTAAAGTTCTTGAAGCTATTACTATTTTAGATGGGTTTAATCCAAAAGATACTAATTGTTATATTAATGGATTAAGTATTTCTCAATTTGCTATTGCAAATTTAACTGGACATCAAGTTGAAATGCCTTTTAAAGGATTTTAATATTATTATTTAAATTTAAATTTTTTTTTTAATTTGAATTTATTAAATAAATTTATTTTTTATTTTTTTTTAATTCTTTCATTTTTTTTGATATCATAATTATAGAAATAATTATTTTATACTTATTAAATTTAATTAAATATTAATTTATAGAATAAAATTTAAAATAAATTAAAAAAAAATTTTTAAATATATTAATAAAATTTGTAATATCATAATAAAATAAAAAAATTAATCACTATCAATAAATAAAAATTATAAAAAATTAAAACCAAGAGAAAATAAATAAATAAAAAATCTACAAAAATACAAGAATAAAAAAAATTAAAAAAAAAAGCAAAACAAAACAAAATAAAAAACCTAAGTTAACTTAATACAAAAAACACTTAAATTATCCCAAGCATCTTTTCTAAGAGTTCCACGAATAATTTTTTGACATAAACTTTGTGTATCATTATCAAACATAATCATATGTTGAAATTCATTTTCACTATTTAAATCCCAAATTCCATCACAAGCAATAATTAAAAATTGATTAACAATATTTAAATCAATTTCAGTTTTTGAAATAAAAGGAGTTTCAATAACACCATAATTACTTAATTCAAAATCTCCAAAAGCTCTAGTTAACATTAAAGCTCCCATTACTCTTCCATTAATAACCATTCCACCACTTTTAGTAATTCTTTTTTTTTCATCTTTATCATCTGCTCTATGATCCTTACTTAATCTATTATATCCTTGAGAATGAATTAATGATGCTCTTGTGTCACCACAATTTGCATTATATAATACTAATTTTGATGGAGTTTCCCATATTAAATGTATTATACATGCTGTTGAACCCATTGAACTTAAATTTAATTTTTTTATTTCATTATTTAATGAAGTAAAAGTTTCTTTTAATGAATTTTCAATATAATTATTATTATTATTATTGTTATTATTATTATTGTTATTATTGTTTATTAAATGTTGTTTGTAAACATCTGCAAAATTTGATTGAAGGTATGTTGATACTGTTTCACCACCATGACCGTCAAATAACATAAATAACATTTGTGTTGGATCATTCATGAAATTTTCTATACTTTTTCCTTTGTCTTCCATTGTTTCTTCATTTGCTATATTTTGATCTTCACGATATGAATATTCTTTAACTGCTGAACATTGCTTAAATGAATAATAATTTCTTACATTTACATGTTCAGGAATTGAATTCATATTAAGTGAGAATGGGGTTTTTTGAGGCAAAGAAAAAATTTCATTATTTTTTGAATTTTTTGAACCAGAATTTGTTAATAAATTAAGTTCATTAGGATTTTTTGAAAAATAAGATCTTTTTCTATTACTATTAAATAAATTTATACTTGGTGTTTGAGAATTATTACTATTACTATTATTATTATTATTATTTTCATTTATTAAATTTTTATTATTTTTATTTTTTTCAGGTGATGAAAATTTAATATGAGCTAAATTTTTGTCAGAAATAAAACGTGAATTTATATTTTCTTTATAATTTTCATTATTTTTTTCACTTTCTATATTTGATTTTTCATCTTTATTAGTTAATTTTTCCATTAAATTCATTTGTTGTTGAACTTTTATTGTTCTTGATAAAGTAGATGGCCTAATTCCTCTTACATAATTTGTTTTAGGATTAAAATTTAATTGAGGAATTTCTTTATTTTTTTCTTCTATGTTTTTCTTTTGAGAATCATTTTGTTTTTTTGATATTAAATTTGATATTGCATCCTTGTTTGATAAAAGAGATATATTTATATTTAAAGGATTGTTTTTACCTTTTTGAAGAAGTGATGAGAGATTTGATATTTTTTTTGAATCTGTTTCTAATGATGATTCATTCTCTTTTTGTTTACTCATTTTTTTTGAGAATAAGGTATATAAAATAATAATAAATAAAATATATTTTTTATAAAAGAAATATTTAGTTAAAATAAAATAAAAATTAAAATTTTTACTTGCTACACATATTTAAAACAATAATTAATTTTATAAAACAATTAAAATCAATATATTTAAATTAATAAAAAAAAGTCTTTTAATATAATTTGAAAATCTTTAATAAAGAATATGAAATAATTAATAAAAAAATACCAACATAATACAATTAAAAATAATTTTCCTTAAAACAAATTCTATTTTAATAAAATAATAAAAACAAAATCAAATTATAAAAATTAAATCTCTCCATTACACATATAATAAAAATTTAAAAAAAAAAAAAAACAAATTAAAAATTTTTTAACCATTCTTCTCCTTTCTGAACTTGTCCATCAGTAAGAATAATTCCTTTATCTTTTTCTTTATTATATTTATTATACAAACTTTTCAATTCACTTAAATAATCATTTTTATTTCCTTTATCATCAGCTTCACTTAAAATAGGTTTAGTAGGAACTTGAGTATTCATATCAATTAAATTTTTAAAATCAAACCCATTAAACCAATTCATTTCTTTAATTTCACTTCCCCATTTTCTTTTATTAGCATCTTTTTCAAGCATAGAATTAATTAAAAAAATAAAATCTTTATCTTTAACAAAATTAGGAAAAATAATTTTATCATTTTGAACTCTTTTATATATTTCAATAGGATCTTTTATATCAGCACCAAAAGGAACTTTTCCACAAATTAATTCATAAATACAAATTCCAATAGACCAATAATCAACTTTTCTATCATAAGAATCACCTCTAATAACTTCAGGTGCCATATAATGTGGAGTTCCAATTGAAGTATGTGTTGTTCCATCTGAAGTGTTTGTTTCTTTAACAGTTCCAAAATCTATTAATTTTATATATCCTGATTCAGATACCATTATATTTTCTAATTTTATATCTCTGTGTATTAAATTATTTAAATGCATATATTCTATTGCTAATATTATACTTCCTGCATAAAATTGTGCATGAGATTTATTTAACATTCCTATTTCTTTTATTATTTTATTTAAGGATTTTCCTTTTATGTATTCATTAAGGAAAAATATGTTTTGTTTATTTTTTAATGTTTTTACTTGTTTTAATATAAAGTTATGGTCTAACATTCTTAATGCATTTCTTTCATTTTGTATTCCTTCATATAATGTAAATTCCATTATTTTTTTTAAAGGAATTGATTTTATTGCATATAAAGCTTTTGTTTTTTTAGATCGTACTAAACATACAAAACCAAAACTTCCTCTTCCTAATAAACGTATATTTTCTAAGTCTTCTAATTCAACTGATTCATCTTCTAAATTAATTTTATTTTTTAAAAATGTTAAGATAGATGGATTTTCTTTTATAACATATTTTTCAAAAGCTTTAAAATCAATTGAATAAAGTTCAACAGAACTATTTGCCATTACAGAAGCAGTTCTTACTTTACTTCCACATAAATTTGATTTAAAACCAAAAAGACTATTAATTGATAAACTTCTTATATATTTATTATCAATATAAATATCAACAAATCCTTTTTTAATCATATAAATTTTTGATATATCAGTTGAACCTTGATTAATTATTGGAACTTTTTTTTGAAATTTTTCTACTGATAAATATTGTTCTAATTCCTTTACTTTTATTTTAGATGAATTAAAACAATTTACATGTTTTAATAAATCAATTACTATTGATTGAAGTGCTTTTTTTTTCTTATTTGAATTTACTATTTCACTTAAACTTTTTCCACCTAATGTATTTCTTATTTGTTCACGGGAACATGTTAATAAAAGTGCTTCTGGAAATGCTATTAAATCTTTCATTACTAATATTGTATTTGAACCAAAGACTAATTCTTTTTCATATAAAATTTCATTTCTTACTGCTATGTAATTTTCTTCTTTTTCACTTGAAATATTCCCTTCTAATATTATTATACTTTTTTCAGTTAATGTTTCACCTTTTTTAAATATTATTTCATCTGGCCCATAACTTTCTAATTTAAAAAGAGGAAATATTTTTGTTAATGTATTTATATCTAAATTATTTAAAAATTGTGATTTTTTCCAACATAAACAAAAAACAAAAAATGTTAAATCTTTTACAAAATAACCGTTTTTTAAAAATGATATTAAACTATTATAAGAAATAGAATATAATTCACAATTATCACTTTTTGTTGATAAATAAATATTTCTTTGAAAATTTTCATTTAAAATTAATTCTCTATGTCCAATAATATCTCCTCTTCTTAAAACTTTTGCAGCTTCATGTTTATAAATAGTATCAACTTCTCCTTCAACAATTAAAAAAATATTATTATTAATCATATGATCAAAACAAGATGAAATTAAAGTTCCACTTTTTGAATAATTATAAATAGTAATACAATCAAAAATTAAAAATTTTTTTACATCTGGATATGTATTTAAAAAAGAATAATTTTCATTAATAAAACTTTCAATATTTTTATAATTTTTTTTTCTAATATCTTTTAAAGTATCTAATAAATCTTTTTTATTTAAAACATAAAAAATACATTCTTCATCAGTTACAACATCACATAATCTATAAATATCATTTATTATTTCATAATCACCAAAACAATTTCCAGGAATAATATTTAAATTTTGAAAATCTTCAATTTTATTTGTTACATCTGCATTAAAATGCATTTTTCCTTTTGTTAATATATAAAAATATTCACCTTCTTCAGAATTTTTTTCATATAAAATAGTATTTTTTGGAGCTTTACATTTTATTAATTTATTCATTAATCTTTTTATATTATCACTATCAACATATTTAAATAAATAATGATTTGTAAATGAAGAATTTATTATTTGAAAATCTGTTTTTTCATTTTTAAAATTTATACTTGAATCAATTTTTAATTTATTTATGTTTGTTTTTTCATAAGATGATAATTTTGTTAATGAAGGAATTTTTTTTGTTCCTCCTAATGAATTTGTTGATGTTAATTTTGATATTTGATTTGTACTTTTTGCTCCTGATTTATTTGTATTTGAACGATTTGTTAATTCATTTTTTGTTTGGCTTGAATTGCTTTTTTTTGGTTTATTCGTGTTTCCCATTTTATTTATTTTATTTAATATTGACTTTTTAATTTTTATATTTAAGTTTTAAATATGTAATATGAAAATATATTTTAAATTATAAAACTTTAAATTTTTTTTTAATATTGGATTTATTTAGTATAGTTTTTTAAACGTTAAACAATTTTTTTTAATAAGTTATTTATTGAATTTTATTTTAAAAATTTAATTAAATTATAATAAAGGATTTAAATAAGAATTAATATTAATTATATAAAAATTATATATTAAGTATTTTTATAAAATAAATAATATTTAAAAAAAATTATTTTATTTTCTATTTAAATTTAAATTTTATAAATTTTTTTTAATTTGAACTAAAAAAAAATGGGACATTGTTGTTCGAAAATGAATTTTATATCCGTAAAATCTGAAATAAATCTTTTGAAAAAAGAAGACAATTTACCAGATATTGGGCCATGGGAAGAAAAATATTTAAGAAAAATAGATAATCTCTATGAAATCACTTCTGAATTAGAAAATAAAAATAGAAGTGAAAAAGCCAATTATTATTATGAAGAATCTAAAAAGATATTAAATAATGAATTAAAATTATCTTATTTAATTAAAGCAGTTAGTTATAATAATATAAATGAAAATATTTTATTAGATTATTTAGATGTATTAAAGAAAGAATCAGTAAAAAATTCAGATATTAATTTTTTGGAATATTTGATTTCTTATGGAAATTTAATATCATTAGATTTAGTTAAAAATAAATTTCCAGAATATGAACAAATAAGAAATAATTCTCAAAAAGATGCTTATTTTAATTTATTATTTGATTTTATGAAGGAGAAGTCTAATGATGATAATTTTATTTTTAGTCAAAAAAGAAAAATATTTTCTCATGAAGGAATAATACCAAATCAACCAATAAGTTATAATTCAAATAAAGAAGCCTTTTTTTATTTTCAAATA
>JAEEGK010009687.1_pt1 | contig 22427 bp, 17 predicted proteins | sample 8958771 | NCBI WGS metagenome assembly JAEEGK01 (sample SAMN16246547, study PRJNA631951) | gut metagenome | biome: gut microbiome; feature: rumen; material: SC-attached | host: Bos | place: Iran: Karaj | collected 2018-10 | reverse complement strand
ATCGGTCGGCAGTGCGATCGTCAGCGGGTTCGTGCCGAGCATGTTCTCGACGCCGAACGTCGGCGCGATCGACGGACGCGCGTTCGTGCCCGTGATGCCGATCAGGCCCTGCTTGGTCGCCATCGTGGTCCAGTAGCCCGCGATGCCGTAGTGCGACGAATTGCGCACGGCGACCATGCCCATGCCGTACTGCTTCGCCTTGTCGATCGCGGTCTGCATGGCGCGCTTACTGATGACCATGCCCATGCCGTCGTGGCCGTCGACCACTGCGGTCGTCGGGGTCTCCCTGAGCACCTCGTACTCGGTGACGGGGTTCAGGATACCCGCCTTGATGCGATCCAGATAGATCGGCTTGAAGCGGTTGACGCCGTGGCTCTCGATGCCGCGGCGGTCGCTCTCCATCAGAACGTCCGCGCAGATCTCGGCGTCCTCGCGCGGCACGCCGTAGGCGACGAACGCGTCGACGATGAAGTTCCCGATGGTTTCCCAGTCCACATAAGGTCTTGTTTCTTTGATTGCCATATTGTTATCTCCCTTCGGATCAATCTTCCCAGTTCTTTGCCTTTTCCACGGCCTTGGTCCAGCCGCGCTGCCGCGTTGCGCGTTCCACCTCGCTCATGGCGGGACGGAAGATCCTTTCGCTCTCCCAGTAGTGCAGCACGTCGTTCTCGTCGCGGTACAGCCCCACGCCGATCGCCGCGAGGTACGCCGCGCCGAGCGCCGTGGATTCGACGCACTTCGGCCGGTTCACCGGCACGTCGAGCATATCCGCCTGGAACTGCATCATCACGTTCGATACGGACGCGCCGCCGTCGACCTTGAGCTCTTCGAGCTTTCTGCCGCTGTCAAACTCCATCGTGCGGGCAAGATCGCCCACCTGATACACGATGCCCTCCAATACCGCGCGCGCGATGTGCGCGCGACTCGTTGCGCGGGTCACGCCGACCAGCGCGCCGCGCGCGTACATGTCCCAATGCGGCGCGCCGAGGCCCGTGAACGCGGAGACGAAATACGCGCCGCCCGCGTCCGGTACGGATTCGGCCAGCCGGTCGATCTCGCTCGCCGACGAGATCAGTCCGACCTCGTCGCGCAGCCACTTGATCGAGCTGCCCGCGTTGAAGATGCTGCCCTCCAGCGCGTAGCGGACCTTGCCGTTGACGCCCCACGCGATCGTGGTCAGAAGCCGGTTCTTGCTTGCGACCGGCGTTTCGCCCGTCTGCATCATCAAAAAGCCGCCGGTGCCGTAGGTGCATTTCGCCTGGCCCGGTTCAAAGCACGCCTGTCCGAACAGCGCCGCCTGCTGATCGCCCGCGTCGCCGGCGATCGGTACGCCCGCCAGCGCTTCGAGCCCTTCGATGCCGTCCTTCACGCAGCCGTAGACATGCGCGGAGGGAAGCACCTTCGGCAGAATGCACAGCGGAATGTTGAGCCGGTGCAGGATCACGGGGTCGTAGGAGAGCGTATGGATGTTGTAAAGCATCGTGCGCGACGCGTTGCTGTAATCGGTGACGTGCGCGCCGGTCAGGTTCCAGATCAGCCACGTGTCGACGGTGCCGAACAGAAGGTTGCCCGCCTCGGCAAGCATCTGCCCGTTCGGAACGGCGTCGAGGATGTAGCGGAGCTTCGTCGCGGAAAAGTACGCGTCGATCAAAAGTCCCGTCGACTGCGCAATGTAGTCGCGCATGCCCTCGCGGATCAGCTGCTCGCACAGCGGCGCGGTGCGGCGGCATTGCCAGACGATCGCCGGATGCACCGGTTTGCCGGTCGCCTTTTCCCAGACGATCGTCGTTTCGCGCTGGTTTGTGACGCCGATCGCGGCGACCTCGCCCTTCTGCACGTCGGCCTTTTTCAGAACCTCGCGCACGGCGTCCAGCTCGGTCTTCAAAATCTCGTTTGCGTCGTGCTCCACATAGCCGGGCTTCGGGTAATGCTGCGCGAACTCGAACTGCGCGGAGGTGACGATGGTTCCCTTGAGATCGAACAGGATCGCGCGGGAGCTGGTCGTGCCCTGATCCAGCGACAAAAGATACTTCTGCATAGATAATACCGCCTTTCCGAATCTACAGTATATCATAGAATTTTACTTGTGAAAACTGTTTTTTTCATGTATAATGCCGATATGGAAACAATTTCGGAAGAGCTCTCGCTAGAGCATGAATTTCAAAAGGAAAGGATCGGCTTAACGCGCGGCCGCGCGCTGATCCTGATTGCGGTGCTGATCGTGCTGGCCGCGGGGATCACCGTCCTTGCGCTGCTGCTGCCGAAGGCTTCGGGTCTTCCCGAGATCTCGGAGGTCATGACGTCCAACCACGGCACAAGGCTGGAGCCGTACGGCGCGGTCGACTGGGTCGAGATCCATAATCCGACCGACAAGGCGATCGACCTGTCCGGCTACGGCTTCACCAACGACGTCAAGCACCACCAGTTCCGCTATCGCTTCCCGGAGGGAACGACCATAGGGTCGGGGGAATACCTCGTGCTGTACTGCACCGGCGGCACGGAGCAAAGCGACGCCGACCCGTTCTGCACCGGCTTCAATCTGTCCGCGTCGGGCGAGCTGTTGTTCTTGGTGACGCCGCAGAAGGTCGAGGCGGACGAGATCGAGGTCCCCGCGCTCGAAACGGACACGGCGTACGCCAGAACGGAGAACGGCGCGTTTCAGGTCACCGACTTCCCCACGCCGGGCGAGGCCAACCGCTTTGAATAACACGTTCGTTTACGATTCGCCGCTCGGATCGATCCGCGTCACGGAACAAAACGGCGCGCTGGTTTCATCCGCGTTCACAGACGCGCCCGCGTCCGGGCCGACCTCGCCGGTGCTTTTTGAAGCCGCAGCATGGCTCGACCGGTATTTTGCGGGCCGCGATCCGGGCCCGGTCCCGCCGCTTGCGCCGAAGGGCACGTCGTTTCAACAGGCGGTATGGGAAGCGATCGCAAGGATCCCCTGCGGCGAAACGGTCTCCTATTCCGACCTTGCCGTTTCGACGGGCCTGACCCCGCGCCACGCCCGCGCGATCGGCTCCGCCCTGCACCGCAACCCGCTGCTTCTTTTCATCCCGTGCCATCGCGCAATCGGAAAGAACGGTTTGCTTACCGGTTTTGCGGCGGGGATCGAAAAGAAAACGGCGCTTCTTGTGCTGGAACAGACGAATTGACACGCGCCTTTGCGGCACTTTTTTGATCCGTCCGTTCGGGGCCTCCCGCACCCATAGAAAACAGCGCTGCCCGTTCGGACAGCGCTGTTTTGCGGTTGTTGTCAATTTCCCATAAAGTTCAGAATATCGGACAGATAGACCTCGCCGTCCGCGCTTTCGTACACATAGACGAACGTGTAGGCCGCATTCGGCTCGGCGGTAATCTTGCCGCTTTCGCAGAAGAAGCAGTAATTCGTGCCGGAGGCGGACTGCGTGGAAAGCAGCGCGATCGGCGAGTAGCTTGCGTCGACGAAGCCGTCCAGCGCGCGCTGCAGCAGCGAAGCCAGCGCGTCCGTGACTGCGGGGTCCTCCGCCGTCGTCCATCCGCCGATGCCGGAATCGGTATACGTCCGGACCTCCGACAGAATCACGTCGACGATGCTCACATTCTTGTCGCGGTCCTCGTACAGCGTGACGATCGCGTACAGATCCTGCGAATCAGGCGCAGCGATCGACGTCTCGCACAGGAACGCGTAGTTTGTGCCGTTTACCTGCTGGCTGCCGATAAAGACGACCGGCGTGTAGCGCACGCCGACCATGGCGTCGGAGAGCTTCTGGAACAGCTTTTTATGTTTCTTGCTGATCTCGTGGGATTTCGGCCGCACCCACTTGCCCGGCGCTTCCTCGGTCGGCAGCGGCGTCGGCTCAGGCTTGGGCTCCTCCGTGGGCTCCTCCGTGGGCTCTTCCGTGGGTGCTTCCGTAGGTTCTTCCGTGGGTTCCTCGGTCGGCTCTGCAGTCGGTTCCTCGGTCGGTTCAGCCGTCGGCGCTTCGGTGGGCTCCGGCGTTGCGGTCGGGACCGGCGTTGCGGTCGGGACCGGCGTTGCGGTCGGCACAGGCGTTGCGGTGGGCACAGGCGTTGCGGTGGGCACAGGCGTTGCGGTGGGCACAGGCGTTGCGGTCGGGACCGGCGTATCGGTCGGCGCGGCGGTCGGCGCTTCGGTGGGCTCCGGCGTCGGGTCGTATTCGCCCGGCGGATCGAGCTCCGCGTCGAATTCGACGATCTCGCGCACGGAGAACTTGCCCTGGTTGCTGCGGTCCAGGCAGACGAAGGAATAGCCCGTTTCGGCGTCCGGCACGACCGGCGTCGATTCGGCGACGATCACAAACGACAGCCCGGACGAAACTCTGGTGCCGCAGAGCGCGACCGGCGTGTAGTTGACGCCGACCAGCTCCGTCGTCGCCTCGTTGAAGCCCTGAATCAACTCCTCGGTCAGCACCGGATCCTCCGCAGGCTCGAAGCCGTCCGCTTCGTCCATATGGGTCAGAACGGCGGAGCGGCAGATGTCGATGATGCGGACGCTGCCGTCGCGCTCCTCATACACGAACACGAGCGCGTACGTCTCGCGCGCGCCGGGATAGACGACGGTTGCGCGCGTCAGATATGTATGCACGGTGCCGGAAACGACCTGCTTGCCGAGGTAGGCGAGCGGCACATAATGCACGCCGAGCAGGCGCGCGAACGCCCTTTGGAAGATTTCGGCGGCCTCTGCGGTCATGGCGGGGGAATCGGCGGTCTCCCACTCGGACGGGTCGACGTCGATGATCTCGATGGTCTCCTCCTCGACCGGCTCCGGCGTGATCACGGCCTCCGGCGTGGCAGCCGGTTCGGGCGTGGCGATCGGGTCTGGCGCGCTGTTCGTGCAGCCGAGAAGCAGCGGCAGAAGCAGCAGGCTCGTCAGCAGCAGCGCAACGGTTCTTTTCATATCAAACGGTCCTTTCGTTCAAATAACGGGGATATGATACCACAACCGCGCGCGCGGGTCAATGCACGGATGACGGCGCGTGTCGGATGATCCGGCAATTCGCAGCTTTTTCTTGCGTTCTTGCAGCGGGCTTGTTATAATAAAATATAAGATGTATAAAGGGGAATCTGCATGAAAATCATCGAACTGAAGGAAACGATCACGGCGTCGAACGACCGTGACGCCGAGGTCTTGCGCGGCGAGCTCAAGGCAAAGGGCACGCTGCTTATAAACCTGATGGCTTCGCCCGGCGCGGGCAAGACGACGCTTCTGGAGCGCACGATCCGCGACCTCAAGGATGAAATGCGAATCGCGGTCATGGAGGCGGACGTCGATTCCGACGTGGACGCGCTGCGCATCGAGAAGATCGGCGCAAAGGCCGTGCAGGCGCACACCGACGGCATGTGCCACATGGACGCGGGCATGACGCGCCGCGCGCTGGAGGCTTTGGGCGACGAAGCATTTGATCTCGTCGTGCTCGAAAATGTCGGCAACCTGATCTGCCCCGCGGAGTTCGACACCGGCGCGGGCAAGTGCGTGATGCTGCTCTCCGTGCCGGAGGGCGACGACAAGCCCTTAAAGTACCCGCTGATGTTCTCGGTCTCCGACGTGCTGATCATCACCAAGACCGACGTCGCGCCGTACTTCGATTTCGACGCAGACAAGTGCATCGAACGCGCAAGGAAGCTGAACCCGCGCATCACGGTCTTTACGGTCTCGGCAAAGACCGGCGACGGCTTTGCCGAGTGGGAGAACTGGCTGAAAAATGCCGTTGCGGACTGGAAAAATGAAAAACTGACAGGCTGTTGAGAAGGGAGTCAGAATTCGCGTTGTTCGCGAGGAGCAATACTGACGTATGCGACGAGCGAAAACGCGGATAGTTTGCGGCGAAAGGATCAAAGAAAAGGCAGTTTTGCCTTTTCGACCGACCCGGATACAAAGATTACTGCATCGCCGCAAACGGTCCGGCCCCTTATACGACAGCCGCGAATAAAAAACAAAGGAGAACGTTACCATGCCGGAAACCTATGACAAGAACCCACGCACCAAATCCAAGTACGACGGCGAGCCGGTCAAGCAGAAAAAGTACGCGAAGCTCGGCGCAAAGATCACGGACAACGTTCCGCACAAGCTCTTCGGCCTGAAGACGACCGACGAGGAATACTGGGGCCTGCGCGAGGTCTTGAACGAGCACGAGGTCGACATTGCGCTGTCGATGAAGCAGCGCAAGTGGTACACCTATGAAGAACTGTTCGAGAAGAACAAGGCGATGGGCGAAAAGCTGTTCAAGGAATCGCTGGATCTTCTGTGCGTGCACGGCTTCGTCGAATACGACTACGGCGATCACTACAACGACGACGGCCCGATCCCGGGCGCGCCGAAGGAGATCCGCTACCGCACGAGCTACTTCGTGCCGGGCAGCGCGGAGCTGTTCAATTCGTCGGTCTCCCGCATCGAGGCGAACCCGCCGGTGGCAAAGATGTTCGAGCGCATGACGTTTCTGCCGCTCGAGCACATCACGCCGATGGTCCGTCCGGGCGGCAACGGCATCGGCATGCACGTTATCCCGGTCGAGAAGGAGGTCGCCGCGAACCGCGAGGCGGTCAAGGTCGAGAAGATCTCCCACTGGCTGCAAAAGTACGACGGCCATATCTCGGCGGGCATCTGCTCCTGCCGCGCGTCGCGCGCGATGCTCGGCGAGGGCTGCACGGACGACGAGAACGACTGGTGCATCCAGCTCGGCGACATGGCGGACTACACGGTCGAGACCGGAAGAGCGCACTACATCACCAAGGAGCAGGCGCTCGAGATCCTGAAGCGCGCCGAGGAAAACGGCTACGTCCACCAGATCACGAACATCGACGGCGAGGATCACATCTTCGACATCTGCAACTGCAACGTCAAGATCTGCAACGCGCTCCGCACCTCGCTGCTCTACAATACCCCGAACATGTCGAAGTCCGCGTACACCGCAAGCGTCGACAAGGAAAAATGCGTCGCGTGCGGCCGCTGCGTCGAGTTCTGCCCGGCGGGCGCGCTGAAGCTCGGCCAGAAGCTTTGCAAAAAGGACGGCACCGCGGTGCAGTATCCGACCTCGCCGATCCCCGACCGGCTGCGCTGGGGCAAGTATGCATGGGATGAAAACTACCGCGATTCCGCGCGCGTCAACACGCACAAGACCGGCACCGCGCCGTGCAAGAGCGCGTGCCCCGCGCATGTGCCGATCCAGGGCTACCTGAAAATGGCGAAGGAAGGCCGTTACGACGAAGCGCTCGCGCTGATCAAGCGGGAAAACCCGTTCCCGGCGATCTGCGGACGCGTCTGCAACAAGCGCTGTGAGGACGCGTGCACGCGCGGCACGATCGACCAGCCCGTCGCGATCGACGACGTCAAGCGCTTCCTTGCGGACCGCGATCTGAAAGCCGAGACCCGCTACGTGCCGAAGAAGATCATCAACAACCTGACCGGCGAATGGCCGCAGAAGATCGCCATCATCGGCGCGGGCCCCGCGGGCCTGTCCGCCGCGTACTATCTCGGCGAGATGGGTTACCGGCCCACCGTGTTCGAGAAAAACGCAAAGCCCGGCGGCATGATGACCTACGGCATCCCGTCGTTCAAGCTCGAAAAGGACGTTATCGACGCGGAGATCGACGTGATCCGCGCGCTCGGCGTCGACATCCGCTGCGGCGTCGAGGTCGGCAGGGACGTGACGATCGAGGAGCTGAAACAGCAGGGCTACGAAGCGTTCTACATCGCGATCGGCTGTCAGGGCGGCAAGCTCCCCGGCATCCCGAACGAGCGCGCCGAGGGCACCGAGATCGCGGTGAGCTTCCTGAGCAAAGCGCTGTCCGACAACTCCCGCAGGCTTGAGGGCGACGTGATCGTCGTCGGCGGCGGCAACGTCGCGATCGACTGCGCGCGCACCGCGCACCGCTTCGGGGCAAAGAGCGTATCCATGTTCTGCCTCGAATCGCGCGAGACCATGCCCGCATCGCCCGAGGAGATCCAAGAGGCCGAGGAGGAGGATGTGAGGATTCAGCCGTCGTGGGGGCCGAAGGAGGTCCTGGTCGACGAAACCGGCAGGGTCAAGGGCCTTGTTCTGAAGCGCTGCGTCTCCACGATCGACCCCGAGACCGGTAAATTCTCGCCGAAGTACGACGAGTCCGAGACGATCACGGTCGAGGCAAAGACGATCGTGTTTGCAATCGGTCAGGCGATCGAGTGGGGAAAGCTCCTAGACGGTACGAACGTCAGGTTCCACCACGGCAACTACCCCGTCGCGGATCCGTTCACCTATCAGACCGACGATCCGATGATCTTTGTCGGCGGCGACGTGTTCACCGGCCCGAAGTTCGTGATCGACGCGATCGGCCAGGGCCATATGGCGGCCGAATCGCTCGCCCGCGCCGTCTCGAAAAACAGCGTCAACCAGACGCTCGGAAGAGATCGCCGCTTCTTCAGGGAGCTTGACAAAACCGACATCGCGATTGACGAATACGACCACGCGCAGCGGCAGGTCCCGCCGACGGATCCTTCGATCGACGCAAAGAACGGTTTTCGGGATCCGACGCTTCCGCTCACCGAGGAGCAGGTCAAGATCGAGACCTCGCGCTGCCTCGGCTGCGGCGCGACGATCGTGGACACGGGCAAGTGCATCGGCTGCGGTCTCTGCACGACGCGCTGCGAGTTCGACGCGATCCACCTGCTGCGCGATCATCCGAAGAATTCCGACATGCGCCGCGCGGAGGACAAGGTTACAGGCCTTCTGTCCTATGCGGCCAAGCGCGGCCTGAAGATCCTGCTGCACAGCGGATCCAAGGAAGCGCGCGCCATGCGCAAAAAGCGCAAAGAATACAACAAGGCGACCAAGGAATTCCACAAGACGCATCCGCACACCGGCAATTCGGTCAGCGTCGAGGAGCTCACGAAGGACTGATATGCACGAGATGGGCATCATCCTGCATCTTGCGAAGACCTTAGAGGAGACCGCGGAGCAGGAGAAGATCGGCAAAATCACGCGCGTGACGCTGGAGGTCGGCGAGGTGTCCGGCATCCTCACCGACTACTTCGTCGAGTGCTGGAACTATTTTCGCAGAAAGCATCCCGTTCTCGAAACGGCCGAGCTGGAACTTGAGACGATTCCGGCGGTCACCTGGTGCGACGCATGCAAGCGGACGTACCCGACGGTCCGGTACGGGCGCACCTGCCCGTACTGTCAAAGCGGCGAGACGTGGCTTTTGAAGGGAAACGAGTGTATCATTAAGGAAATCGAAGTCGAAGACGGGGAACCGCAGAACGCGGCTCCCGAATCGGAATAAAGGAGGAACGCATATGTATTGTCCGAATTGCGGAACCAAACTGGAGGATGGCGTCAGATTCTGCCCCGAATGCGGAGAACGGATCGCTGCCGCTCCGGCACCGGCGCAGCCCGCCGAACAAACGGCCGCCGCGCTGTTTCATCAGCCGACAAAGGATACGTTTGCGCCCGCGCCCGCCGCGCAGCCGAAGCGCGAGACGCCTGCGGAGCCGAAGCGCGAGACGCCCGTGCAGCAGGAGGAGACCCGCGCGCCCGGACATCTGAAGGGGACGCTTGTCAGCACACCGAAAGCACAGCCGGCCGAAGCACCGTCCGCACCGGCGCCCGCACAGCCGGCCGAAGCGCCGTCCGCACCGGCGCCCGCACAGCCTGCAGAGGAGGCGTTTGCGGCCTTTACACCGCTTGCACAGCCGGTACAGCCGGATCAGTATGCGCCGGTACAGCCGGTTCAGAACGCGCCCGTGCCGCCGGTTCAGAACGCGCCGGTCAAGCCTGCGAAAAAGCAGAAGGACCCGCAGAAGAAGTCAAAGAAAAAGCTTTGGCTGATCATCGGCGGAGCCGCCGCGGCGGTGGTGATCGCGGCTGTCCTCGTGCTGCTGTTGGTCATCCTGCCGGAGCAGAAGCGGGTCAAGCGCTACAACGAAGGCGTGACGCTTCTGGAGGAAGGCAAGTATGACGAGGCCGAGGAGATCTTCCGGTCGCTCGGCTCCTATGCGGATTCCGAGGAGCTGAAGGCGTACGCGGATCGCGGCGCGGCGTACGAATGGGCGAAGGCCGCCATGAAGCGCGGCGACTATGAAGCGGCGCTCAAAAAGTTCAAGGCGGATCCGGGCTTTTCGGACGCGCAGAAGCTCGCAAACGAGTGTCAGGCACGGCTCGACCTTGTCGAGGCGCAGTCGCTGTACGAGCAGGGCGAATACAATGAAGCGCTGCAGATCCTGAACGAGATGTACAAGGTCGACGTCGACGGCATTCTGACCGCGGAAACGGACGCGCTTTCGGAAAAATGCCGCAGGATGCTGCTGTTTGACGATGCAAAGGCGCTCTTTGAACAGGGCGAATACGGCCAGGCGCTTGAAATGATCGAGCAGAATGCGCTGGAGGACATCGAAGGCGCAACCGAGATCGCGAACGAATGCAAGCGGCAGCTCGGCTATGCGGCGATCGTCAACATGATGAACGAGGGCGCGTACCGCGAGGCGCTGGACCTTCTGACCTCCGACGTCGGCGAGGGCATGGAGGATCGCAATGCGCGCATCACCGAATGCCGCAACCGCATCGACTATGAGGACGCGGAGAAAGCGCTGAAGAACGGACACAACTACGATGCGTACGTGAAGTTCAGCGCGCTCGGCAGCTTCCTTGACGCGGCGGACCGCGCAAAGAAGTGCATCGTATCGAGACCCGAGACCGGCGAGACCTATCACAACGGCAGCTACAAGAGCTCCGCGGTCTCACTGGCGATCAAGCCGCCGAGCGACGGCACCGATAACTATCTGAAGCTCTACATTCTGGAGGACGGCAAGGAAACGCTCGTGCTGAGCGCGTACTTCCGCTCCGGCGAAAAGATCACGGTCAAGATGCCCGAGGGGACCTATCGCATTAAGGTCGCGTACAGCGACGGCGACTGGTTCGGCGAGACCGACATGTTCGGCGATAAAGGCGTCTATCAGCGGCTGAAGATCGACGGCGCCGATTCGTTCAAGCTGACGAAGGGCTCCTGGGAGCTGACGCTGCGGCAGAACGTCCAGAACGGCAACGTCGGCACCTCTTCCGAAAACCGCAACAACTTCTGAGAAGGCAGCAGTATGAAACATCGCATTTGGATCCTGATCTCTCTGCTGCTGATCGCCGTGCTGCTTTTGGCCTGCGAATCGCGCAAGACCTTCGACGCGCCCGAAGCGGAACAGCCTGCGCCGGAGGTGACCGACCGTCCGACCGAAGCGCCGACGCCGGAACACGCCGAAGCGCCGACGCCGGAACCCACCGAGGAGCCGACGCCCGAACCGTTTGAAGAGCAGGAGGGATCGCTCGACGACGAAGCGGGCGAACACTGCGCGCTTTCGGGCGACATCGAAGTCCTGCGCCCCGGCGAGGAGCCCTTGTGGACGCCGGTGTTTGAGAACATCACGTTTTTGATCAACGGCGAGCTGATGGACAGCAGCCAGCAGCTTGTGCCGGACGGGCACATTCTGACCGCGCACTGCACCGTCGTCGCGACCGAGGCGTGCGATACGACATGGACCTGCGTCGTCCGTTTCCGTGACGCGGACTTTCTGACGCGCACCGCGCTGGTGACGCTCGGGGAGGGTGAAAACGACGTGCTGATCGTCATCCGCGCCGACGAACCGCTGGAGACCGGCGAGTACATCGTCAAGCTTTACGAGGGAGAAGCCTTCCTCGGCGGCAATTATATCGATTATTGATCGGCTGATCTAAAAAACCGCCCGGTTTTCCGAGCGGTTTTTTTATGTGCCGAAAACCCAGACGGCGCGGGCGATTCTACTGTCGGTAGAGGCGGATCCTGCGGGCTCTACGGAGCGGGTTTTGCCGGTAGACAAGTAGAGAACGGATGTAGATTGACGGCGGGCGGGCGCGGCGCGTAAAATGGCCGCAGACGGGGCGCAGACTGCGCCTCGATCGTGTTTACGGGGAAAGGGCCGCATGGACAAACGCAAGGTCATCTATTACACGGATGAACGGAACGACGAGTTCTCGACGTTTCAGACGACGCCGCCGAAGGTGGACGCGACGTACGATTACGAGCGCAAGTCGTTCGGAAAGCGTCTTGCCCGGTTCGTCCTGTACCGCATCGTCATGTATCCGGTCGTCGTTCTGTACGCACGGCTGGTCTTTCGTCAGAAGCTCATCGGCCGCGGGAAGCTGAAGCCGTACCGCCGAAGCGGGGTGTTCCTGTACGGAAATCACACGCAGCCGCTCGGCGACGCGCTTTTGCAGACGCGCCTCCCGTGGCCGGTGAGCACCTACGTCATCGTGCACCCGAACAACCTTGCGGTGCCGGTGCTGGGCAAATGGACGCCGGCGCTCGGCGGCCTGCCGCTGCCGGACGGACTGAAGGCGTACCGGAACTTCCTTGCCGCGATCAAAAACCGCATCGCGGAGGGGCATCCGGTCGTGATCTATCCCGAGGCGCACATCTGGCCGTACTACACGAAGATCCGGCCGTTCCCGGATACGTCGTTCGCCTATCCGGTCGAGACCAAAGCGCCGTCGTTCTGTTTTGTCAACACGTACAAAAAGAGCCGGTTCCGCAAGCGGCCGAAGATGGTGACGTACATCGACGGGCCGTTCTTCGCTGACGACAGCCTGGAACCGAAGGCGGCGAGAAGAGCGCTGCGCGACACGATCCATGCGCGCATGACCGAGCTGAGCAAGCATAGCGACGTCGAAGTCATCCGCTACGTCAGAAAGGAGAATCCCGATGGTTAATGTGTTATTCTGCGGCAACGCGGGCGTGTTCGACGGCATGCTGACCTGCGCGCTGTCGATGCTGATGCGCACCGCGTCCGAGGAGCCGTTCCGGTTTTTCGTGTTCACGATGGACCTGCAGGAAATCAAGCCGGACTATGCGCCGCTTTCCGATGCGCAGGCGCAGACGTTCAAAAAAGCGATCCGCGCGTTCCGTCCCGACAACGATGTGACCGTGATCGACGTCGGCGATCTGTACCGGCAGCACTTTTCCGGCTGTCCGAACGAGGGCGCGTACTGCTCGCCGTACACGCTGATCCGGCTGTTTGCGGACCTTGTGCCCGGGATCCCGGAAAAGCTCCTGTACCTCGACGCCGATATCCTGTTCAACCGCGACGTGCATCTGCTCTACGACACGGACGTCCGCGATTACGAATTTGCCGCCGCGCCGGACCATTACGGCAAGTACCTGATCCATCCGCATTACATCAACGCGGGCGTGCTGCTGTTCAACATGACAAAGGCACGCGAAACGGGACTCTTTGAAACGGCGCGCGGCTGGATCAAGCGGAAGAAGCTCGTCTTTGCCGACCAAAGCGCGCTGATCCGCGCCGCAACGAAGCGAAAGGTGCTGCCGCAGCGGTTCAACGACCAGAAGTTTCTGCATAAGCACACGGTCGTGCGGCATTTTTCGAAGCGGCTGTTCTATCTGCCGTATCCGCACACCGAGAACATCAAGCAGTGGCAGATCGACCGCGTGCACAAGACCTTCCGCTATCATCAGTTTGACGATATCTACGAGGCCTATACGGCCATCCGATCCGAATGTGAGGTGAACTGACATGCAAAATGAAATCATCCCGATCTTCTACGCCTGCGACGAACGCTTTTTGAAATACTGCGTCGTTTCGCTGCACTCGCTCGTGCAAAACGCGTCGCCCGATCGCGAATACCGCGTGTACATCCTGCACACGGACATCTCCGACGCGGCAAAGAAGCAGCACGCGATCCCGCTGCCGAAGAATGTGACGCTGATCTATGAGGACGTGTCCGAGTATCTGCACTCGATCGCGCACAAGCTGCCGCTGCGCGACTACTATTCCAAGACGACCTATTTCCGCCTGTTCATTGCGGATATGCACCCGGAGTATCAAAAGGCGCTGTACATCGACGCGGACACGATCGTGACCGGCGACGTGAGCAGGCTGTTCGACACGGATCTCAAGGACAACTACCTCGGCGCATGCCACGAGCAGGCGATGGTGCAGGTGAAGGAGTACGGCGACTACGTGGAGCAATGCGTCGGCGTGTCGCGGCATGCATACTTCAACGCAGGCGTGCTGCTTTTGAACTGCGTCGCGTTCCGCGAGCATCTGCTGCTGTACCGGTTTATTAGCCTGCTGTCCGAGTACAACTTTGTCGTGACGCAGGACGAGGACTATCTGAACCTCATCTGCAAGGACCGCGTGCTGTTCCTCGATCAGCGCTGGAACACCGAGGTGTTCGGCGAGATCCCGTATCCGATCGAAGAAGCGCATATTTTGCACTACATCATGTTCAACAAGCCGTGGCACTATCCCGAATGCCCGTGCGGAGACGTCTTTTTCCGCTATGCGGCAGAAACGCCGGTGTACGAAACGCTGCTGCAGGAACGGGACGCGTACTCCGCCGAGGAGCGCAAGCGCGACATGCTCGGCTATGAGCGGCTGTTGCGGCTTGCCAGGAGCGAAACGGCGCGCGAGGACAACTATCAAAACCGCCTGAACCGCGAAAAGCGCGCGCAGGACCGCGTCGCGATCGTGCAAAAGATCCAAGAATACGAGCGCGCCGGCCGGTTTTCGGAGGACGTCGAGGACGATCCGCCGTCGAAGCCTCTGCTTCCGGAGGACATCGACTACCTGCGCCGCACGCCGATGGAGCGGCTCAAGACGAAGCTCGCCTTCCGCTCGGCGCACATCCTCGTCGACCGGCTGATCGACAGCAAGCAGTTCATCATCAAGGAGATGAGGGGCCTCGAGCACTTCAAGGCGCTCAAGAGCGGCGCGGTCATCACCTGCAACCACTTCCACGCGTTCGACAGCTTTGCGATCCAGCTCGTCTACGAGGCGGCAGGACAGGACAGCCGCACGTTCTACCGCGTGATCCGCGAGGGCAACTACACCTCGTTCCCGGGCTTCTACGGCTTTTTGATGCGCCACTGCAACACGCTGCCGCTGTCCTCGGACATCCGCACGATGAAAAAGTTTATTGAGGCGACCAACACGCTGCTCCGTGACGGCCATTTCGTGCTGATCTATCCGGAGCAGAGCATGTGGTGGAATTACCGCAAGCCCAAGCCCTTGAAGGACGGCGCGTTCACCTTTGCCGCAAAGAACAACGTGCCGGTGCTGCCGTGCTTCATCACGATGAAGGACACGGACATCCCCGGCGAGGGCGGCTTCCCGGTGCAGGAGTATACGGTGCACGTCTCCGCGCCGATCTGGCCCGACCCGGCGCTCAGTTACAGGAAACAGGTCGAAGCGCTGAAGGACGCAAACTATGCGGTCTGGAAGGAGATCTACGAGCGTGAATACCAGATCCCGCTCGAGTACACGACCGAGCCCGCCGCAGCGGTACAAAAGGAACAAACCATCATCCGCGCATAACACATACAGCCGCCCGGTATCGGGCGGCTGTCATTCTTTTCGGGTCACCGGTTTTGCAGCGCGATCAGTTTTTCACAGACGCGGCGGCAGTTTTCGGCGTCGTCGAAGGCAAAGAAGCGGTCGATGCGCGCGCGGTATGCGTCCTTCAGCGCGCAGCCGTGCTCCATGTATTCGATCAGCCGGTCGACGGTCTTTTCGTAATCCGTTTCGACCTCGCCGAAGCCGTCGCGTTCATAGTCGAAGTAGCCGCGCACATATACGTGTTCGCCGGAAAAGAAGTCGTCGCGGTCGAACTGCGCGTACACGACGGGCTTACGAAGATACGCAAAATCGAACGCGACCGAGGAATAGTCGGTCAGGATCAGGTCGCTTTCGGCAAACACCTGCCGGTACGGCGTGTCCGCGGGCAAAAACGCAACGCGGTCGTTCCCTGTAAACCGGCCGACGTGCGGCTGCAGCGTCGGATGCGGCAAAAACCGCACCGCATAGCCGCATTTGTCCGCCGCGTCAAGGAGCCTGCGGTCGTTCAGCAGACGGTTATAGAAGCGGAAGAATGCCGAGTCCTCAAATCCGTCACAAAGGCTGCGGACGCCGGTCTTGGGATCGCCCCCCGCCGTCAGCGCGTTGCGCCAGGTCGGCATGATCGTGACGCAGCGCTTTTCGTCGTGATACAGCCGGTCGAACCGCGGAAATCCGGTGAGCCAGATCGCGTCGTCCGGATAGAAATAGGCGCCGTTTTTGATCGAGTCCGCCTCCGGCCGCGCCGCGACGACAAACCCCGCGGCGTGGATGTGGTAGCGGTTCAGCCAGTCGGAAAGATCGTCCTTGGTGATCCCGTGCTGTAAAAACACAAAGCGGATGCGGCTCTCGATGTCGCGGTAGGGCTCGTTGTAGTGTGAAAACAGCGTAACGACGTCGCTGTCGGCATGCGAGGAGATGTTAAGGTCCGAAAGCAGATACAGCAGCTTGTGCCGCGACGACTGCGAACGGACCACGCGTCCGACCTTCTGCAGCGCGGCGAAGTCCCGGCTCCTGTCGGAAACGGCAAAGTACAGGCGCGCCGGCTTCTTTTTCAGCGCCGAAAGGTACCGGAACAGCGCTTCGCCGTTGTCGCCCGCGGCGCGGATGCGGTCGGACAGCAGCCAGACCGGCTTTCGCAGGAACGGCTTGACGATCGCATAGACGAGCCGTCCCTTGACGGCGTTGCGCGCGCCCGTTTCGTTGCGCCGCCAAAGCTCCTTCAAAAACCGGACCTCCCGCACAAACCGTCCGCCGCGTTTCTCGGCGGAAAGCGTCAGCGTGCCGCAGGATACGGTCAGCGTCCGCTTGCCGATGCGCGCGTAGGCGTGCGCATAGCGTTCGGAGACGGGGAAGAACTGCTCGCAGCGGATCGCGTTCACCGGCGTTTTTTTGCCGTCCTCTTCATAAAACAGCCGGATCGACAGCGCCGTCCTTCGGTCGGGCAGGGGAAAGCGGAACGTATAGCCGAAGCGGTACGCCGCAGGCTCGCCGAGCAGCGTCAGCGTTCGCCTGCGGTCGACGCATGCGACCCGGTATTCGATCCCGTTCGCCTCCGCAAGCAGCTCCGGAAACGGCCGGCCGGTGTGCGCGGGCTTCAGAACGGAGCATTCCAGCGTCGCGACGCCGTCCTGCACGGTGAAAAACTCGCACGAGACCGGATTCCGGCAGACGTCCAGATACGCGTCCGGCAGGCGGCCGTGCTTCAGGACCAGCGCAAAGCCGTTCTGGTACGGTTCGATATGGGATTGCCCGGCGATGATGTCGTCGTCGATGTGCGTATAGATCTCGCGAAGCTGCCCAAGATAGACCGCCCGCGTTTCGTCGTCGAACAGACGCGAGGGAAGATTCCGCTGACGGACGCGCCATTGCAGATCGTAGGCAAGCGTGTACTGAATGAAGCGCGGCACGCCGCCCGTTTTCTGTTCGCACATGCGGATGATATCCAGATAAAAGGGCTCCAGATACGGATAATACCACGCGGGCGCCATGCCGGATTGCTGCATTGCGCTTGCCGTGCCCGTCGAACGGCGGCGATAGCGGTGCGCGGTATCCGCGACGACGCCGAGCGTGCGCTTCTCAAGCAGAACGGTCTGCAGAAGCTTCGCGTCCTCGGCGTAGCGCAGGCGCGTATCGAAGGAACGGCCCTTCAGCGCGTCCGCGCGCACAAACGCGGAGGTCACGGCAAGCTGCGGATTGTCCGGCTCCTTTTCAAGATCGATGACCCGCGTGCCGCCGTCGTATTTGCGGTTCAGCTGATGCGCGCCCGTTTGCCCGTCGAAAAAGAACATCGGAACGGACACGACGTCCGTCTCCGGATGCGCCTCGAAGAACGCGTATACCTTTTTCAGCGCGTCCGGATCCAGAAGATCGTCCGCGTCCAGAAAGCTGACGTATTTGCCGCGCACCTCCCTGAGCCCCGCGTTGCGCGCCGAGGAGACGCCGCCGTTCGGCTGATGAACGACTGTGACGTTGTCGGGATACCGGTCCCGGTACGCGTCGCACAGCGCGCCGCTGCCGTCCGTCGATCCGTCGTCGACGAGGATCAGCTGCACGCGCGAAAAGCCAAAGTCCTGCCCGATCAGGCTTTCAACCGTTTCGTGCAGGAACCGTTCTGCATTGTATACGGCCGTGACGACCGAAAAAGCGAAGGATTCTTTCAAGAGGCCTCCCGTCCTTTTTTGCCGCTTCCGTTCTTTTGACGCGCCTTCCGGCTGTGATTGCGCTTCGCAACGCTGTACATGCGGAAGCCGGTGGACACGAGCAGCACGCCGACCGCGACGGAGCCCGCGATCGCCGCCGTCGTCATGCCCTTCTCATACGCCTCGGTCAGCATGTCCCGGCGCACGAAGTCCATCGTATAATAGATGCCGGAGCCGGGGATCAGCGGCACAAGCGCGCACAGCAGATAGCTGGTCGCCGGGAACTTGCGGATGCGCGCCATGATCTCGGCATAGAACGCCGACGCCATCGCGCCGAACAGATAGGAGATCGGCTCGGAAACGCCCAGGCGCATGCACACCACGCACACCGGCCACGAGATCAGGCACCCGAGCAGCGCGAACGGGATGCCGCGCCCGTGCAGGTTGAACATCAGTCCGAAGCCGAGCGTGCCGACAAGTCCCGCAAGGCACTGGATCCACAGCGAATGGTCGATCGGGGAGAGGGTAAAGACGACGTCCGGGAAGATGTGGCGCGTCAGCCCGACGCCGGAGCTGTTGCCCAGCACGAGCGCGACGCCGATGATCAGCACCTGCACGAGCCGGTTGAGTCCCGACATCGTATCGCCGTAGATGACGTCCCGCAGGCTGTTCGTGAACAGGAAGCCGGGAACCAGGATCATGATCGCGCCGATCACCACGATATCCGCATTGCGCGACGCGCCGATCGCCGTGAGCAGGCTTGCGAGGAAGCCGAGGATAAAGCTGCACACGAACGAAGAGAAGAACGCATTGGCGTGCAGATGGTCCATGAACTTCTGCGACGCGCCGATGGCGAGTCCGCACAGACCCGCGACGAGCGCCTCCAGCAGCCCGCCGCCGAAGAACACGCCGAAGCCGGCGCCGATCAGAAACGTGCCGAGGAAAAAGACCGGCAGCGGATAGCGGCAGACCTTTTGCTCGGTTTCTTTGAGCAGCTTTCGCGCTTCCGTCATGTCCGGCTTCTCCGCGCAGATGCGGCGGCACAGCGCGGAATAGCGCTCGATGCCGTCGAGCAGCGTTTCGCTGCCCTTCAGACGGCGGATCTTCGTGATGAGCTGGCCGTCGTCCGTTTCGAGGCTCGCCATGATGCTGTTCGGAATGACGAATGCATCCACGCGCTCGACGCCGTACGCTTCGACGATGCGGTCGATCGTCTCCTCCACGCGATAGGTCTCCGCGCCGCACGCCTGCAGCTTGTTCGCAAGCGACACCGCGAACTCCAGAAGCTCCTCATAAAACAGGCTGTCCCGCCGGACGTCGGACGGCTGATTGACAGGGACGGCCGGCGCGCCTTTTTTCTGAAACAGGATTTTTTTCTTCTTTCCGTCGATCATGTGCTTCGTTCCTCTGACTTCGATTGCTTTGCAAAAAGTATATCAGCGCATACCGGAAAATGCAAGCCGTTTGGAGAAAGAGAAACGGGGGGCTTTTCAAACGGCGGAATCTACGGTATACTGTCGCAGGAACAAAAAGAAGCGGGGGGATCGTTATGTCACTGGAACGCGCAAAAACCTATTTACGGGACAAGGGCCTCGAGGAGCATATCATCATTCCGGATCGCAGCAGCGCGACGGTCGCCGAGGCCGCCGAGGCATTGGGCTGCGAACCCGGCATGATCGCAAAGACGCTGTCGTTTCTGCAGGGCGAAAAGCCCGTGCTGATCCTTGCGGAGGGGACGGCGCGCATCGACAACGCCAAATACCGGGCGCGGTTTTCCTGCAAGGCGAAGATGATCCCGTTTGAGCAGGTCGAGCCGCTGATCGGCCATGCGGTCGGCGGCGTCTGTCCGTTCGGCGTCAACGACAACGTCAGCGTGTTTCTCGACGTCAGCCTCAGACTGCACGGGACCGTCTATCCGGCCGCGGGCACGGACCACAGCGCGGTGCGCCTGACGATCGCCGAGCTCGAATGCGCCTGCCCGGACGCCGAGTGGATCGACGTGTGCCGGGTCTGACGGCGCCGTCCGGACGCGAAACAGTTTTTGTGTTTCAAAAACAAATTTAGATTTCCTCTTGTAATCGGACGGAAATCGTTTATAATGGGAATAGGGAGAATGGGAGAATCGGAGTAACAGCGCATGCATCTTGACTTTTACGAACGACTCGCAAAGGCGATCGCAACGCAGTTCGGCAGCAATTGTGAGGTTGCCGTTCACGACCTCAAAACCGGCGATCTCGAGCACACGATCGCAATCATCGAAAACGGCCACGTGACCCACCGCAAGCAGGGCGACGGCACGAGCCGCGTCGTGCTGGAGGCGCTGAAGGAATCGGACCCGACGAAGCTGCAGGATTCCGCGGGCTATCTGATGAAGACGCACGACGGGCGGATCCTGAAATGCTCCACGGTCTATATCCGCGACGAAAACGGCGTGCCGGAGGGGATCTTCTCCATCAATTATGATATCACCGAGCTTCTGATGGCGGAACGCGCGGTCGATTCGATTCTGCACATCAAGGAAGAAAAAGAACAAACGCCGGAGCGTATTCCGCAGTCGGTCAACGAGCTATTGGACGATCTCATCGAGCAGTCGGTCCGGCTTGTCGGCAAGCCCGTCGCGATGATGAGCAAGGAGGACAAGATCGAGGCGATCGCGTTCCTCAACAAGGCCGGCGCGTTTCTCATCACCCGCAGCGGCGACCGTGTTTCCAAGTATTTCGGCATCAGCAAATATACGCTCTATTCTTATATTGACGCAAAACAATCCCAGAATTGAAGAAAGGAACAGACTATGGATTTTGAAGCAATCAAACAGGCAGCGCAAAACTATCTGCCGAACATGACGAAGTTCCTGCGCGATCTCATTGCGATCCCCAGCGAGAGCTGCGAGGAGGAGGGCGTCATTCGCCGCACGATCGCCGAGATGGAAGCGCTCGGCTTCGACAAGGCGGAGATCGATCCGGAGGGCAACGCGCTCGGCTGGATGGGCGAGGGCAGCCGCATCATCGCGTTCGACGGTCACATCGACACCGTCGGCATCGGCAACATTGCAAACTGGGAACACGATCCCTACAAGGGCTACGAGACCGACGACATCATCTACGGCCGCGGCGGCTCCGATCAGGAGGGCGGCGTGGTCTCGGCGGTGTACGGCGCGAAGATCATGAAGGACCTCGGCCTGATCCCGGCGGACACAAAGATCCTCGTCGTCGCCTCCGTGCAGGAGGAGGACTGCGACGGTCTGTGCTGGCAGTATATTCATAAGGAAGACGGAATCACGCCGGAGTTTGTCGTTTCCACCGAACCGACCGACGGCGGCATCTACAGAGGCCACCGCGGCCGCATGGAGATCCGCGTCGACGTCAAGGGCGTTTCCTGCCACGGCTCCGCGCCGGAGCGCGGCGACAACGCGATCTACAAGATGGCGGACATCCTCCGCGAAGTCCGCGCGCTGAACGAAAACACGGCGACCGATGCGGACGAGATCAAGGGCCTCGTGAAGATGCTCGATCCGAAGTACAATCCCGAGCACTGGGAGGACGCGCGCTTTTTGGGCCGCGGCACGATCACCTGCTCGCAGATCTTCTACACCTCGCCGTCGCGCTGCGCGGTTGCGGACTCCTGCGCCGTGTCGCTCGACCGCCGCATGACCGCGGGCGAAACGTGGGACTCCTGCCTCGACGAGATCCGCAATCTCCCGTCGTGCAAAAAATACGGCGACGACGTCAAGGTCTCGATGTATCTGTACGACCGTCCGGCGTGGACCGGCCTGAAGTACGAGACCGAGTGCTACTTCCCGACCTGGATCAACAAGGAGAGCGCGGCGCACGTGCAGGCGCTGTACGACGCGCATAAGGCCCTGTTCGGCGAAAAGCGCATCGGCCACGAGAGCACGATGCATCTGCGCAACCGTCCCCTGATCGACAAGTGGACGTTCTCGACCAACGGCGTCAGTATTCAGGGCCGCTACGGCATCCCGTGCGTCGGCTTCGGCCCGGGCGCGGAATCGCAGGCGCATGCGCCGAACGAGATCACATGGAAGCAGGACCTCGTGACCTGCGCGGCGCTGTACGCTGCGGTCCCGATGTGCTATAAGCCCGAGAACCGCACGGACGACGTGACCGAGTACCGCGCGGGCAAAACCGACACCAAATTTGCAAACGACTGAGGAGGTTCCCATGAGCAACGTCAAGAAGTATACCGATAAGCTGGATCAGCTGAAGTTCGACGACATGTACAACGGCGACTTTTTCCTGACCTGGGAAAAGACCGACGATGAGATCGCGGCCGTGTTCACCGTGGCGGACGCGCTGCGGCACCTGCGCGAGAACAACATCTCCTGCAAGATCTTCGACTCCGGCCTCGGCATTTCGCTGTTCCGCGACAACTCCACGCGCACGCGCTTTGCCTTCGCGTCGGCGTGCAACCTCCTCGGCCTC
>JAEEGK010009686.1_pt1 | contig 22429 bp, 22 predicted proteins | sample 8958771 | NCBI WGS metagenome assembly JAEEGK01 (sample SAMN16246547, study PRJNA631951) | gut metagenome | biome: gut microbiome; feature: rumen; material: SC-attached | host: Bos | place: Iran: Karaj | collected 2018-10 | reverse complement strand
TTCCTGTTGGTATTTGTTCAACCACCCAAAAAACATTTAGGCTACATTATGTTAATGATACAAGTGGTTCAGTAGAAATCCTAAACGCAAAGCTCATTTCTTTAATTGGTGATTTTGAAATGCTTTGCACTAATATTGATTTTGGTGGTCCTATTTTCTTTTATGGAAATGAACCACATTACATATTGAAAGATGCTCTTGTTTTAATGATTGAGGCTAATGGTGTTGCTCAATATAATTACGTTGTTAAGAAACGCGATTTTTTAATAAATGAAAAGAATCTATATAAACACGGCTTAGACCATTTTTGGGCTAACGATAAGCAAATATTAATCTCTGGTGCCCAAAGCTTTCTTACCATGATTAATACCAATCAATATATAGGATATTCACTAACATCAGGAGGATTAGTTTATCTCACCTATAATGGCTCTACTTATCAACCTCAATCACTTATTTCTCTATTTCGTATTAAAGGCAACGATAACAATACTTTTTCAGTGACTAAAATTTCTCATAATAGTCCTTCTTTTCATACTGGTTATTCAAACTATTATTACGAAGAAGAAGAAACAATGTATTCCTGCGGTAATAGTGCTTACCTCACTTATTATGATTATGATAATAATTATTCATTAATGGAACTTAATCGTAGTGATGGTTATAAAGAAGTGTATAGTTATGATAACAATGGAAATCTAATATCTAAAACCATTTCTCATACCTCAATTTCTAAACAAATTAAGAGCGAGTATGAATACGATTCAAATGATAATCTGCAACTAGAGAAAAAACTCATCGGTTCTTCTATTGAACAAGCTAATTATTCCTATGATAGTTTTGGCAATATCACTCAAATTGATTATCCACAAGATTATACTGAGTTGTTTGATTATGATGACATATCTGGCGAAAGAAATTTAAGAGTGTCTTTTGACGATAACGATTCTATTGTCGTTGAACAGGATAATAACTATATTGATGAACAAACTTCATCCATTTCTAGTGGCAATAACGAATATCAATTTTCTTATTATGCAGGAGAGTTATTAAGTGTTTCATATAACGACCAACAAATAGTGGGTTTAACTCACTATACTCCAATCCATAGCGGCTATCCTTTAAACACAAGATATGTCATCCAATATATGAATGGCTATTATGCAACTTGCGAAAAAGATGCTTTCGATCGAGTAATTAGTAACGAAGGACTCTTATATACTTATGATGAATTTTCCAATGTTACCAATATATATGATGATGCGCTTGGAGGTTTTAGCCCTAATACGACTTATAATTACGATTATTATAATGATTTACAAAGCATTAATGTCGAAAGCAATGGCTTATCATTATCTTTAACTCGCGATATTTATCGTCGTATCGTAAGTAAAACTTATTGTTTAAATAATAGTGGTCTTTATACGCTTTCTTATACTTATTACACAAAACCAGGATTGGAAAACGCTATTGAAGAATCAGAAATATCTTATGGTTCTACTTCTATAGAAGTTATCGACAGTGTGGATGTTTTTTCTCGTTTAACCAGCCAATCTATTTCTTTTGGCAATTATTCTTTTAACAAAAGCATCGATTATTACACAGGCGGTCCTAACAATTCGTTAACTAATAGCATGGTTAAATCCGTTACTTATCAAGATGTTTTACCTTATCCTTTAAAAGATACTTATTCTTATGATGCTCGTGGTAATATCATTCAAATTACAAGAACAATCGCTAATTCATTATTTGGTCAAATTAATTACATTTATGACACCTTTTCAAGATTAGTTAGAGAGAATAACACTCTTTTAAATAAAACATATATCTATCTCTATGATAGCAAAGGAAACTTTTTCTATAAAAAAGAATATGCCTATTCCACAAGCCAAAATTTAACTAATCCAATCAATACTTGGACTTATCAATATGATACGAACTTCCCAAACCAGTTAATTAAGTTTAATAATCAAGACATCGAATATGATACAATCGGTAATCCGACCCTTTTTAAAGGCAAAACCATGTCTTGGACAAGAGGAACGTTATTATCTCAAGTTGTTGATGGTAACATCACGATTAATCTAACGTATGATGGTTTTAAGCAAAGAATATCGAAAACCGTTAATAACGCAACCACAAACTATTCATATATCGATGGTCAGCTAGTCATTGAAACAAAAGGCAATCAAACTATCACTTACTTATATTCCCATGGTGGCATTATTGGTTTTGTCTTAAGCGGTTATGGTTCTTCGCTTAATGGCACGTACTTCTACGAAAAGAACATTCAACAAGATGTCGAATTTATTAGAGATAGTAGCAATCAAATCGTTGCCATCTATCAATATGATGCTTGGGGCAATCATCGTGTTTGCAATCAAAACGGGACAGAAAACACATTCTCAACCTTTATTGGTAACATCAATCCAATTAGATATCGTTCTTACTATTACGATACCGATTTAAAGATGTATTGGTTAACAACAAGATATTATGATCCAGAAGTAGGAAGATTTATTTCTCCTGACCATTATTCATATTTAGATTACAAAAAACTTCACGGCATCAATCTCTATGCTTATAGTAGAAATAACCCAATGATGTACTATGATCCAAGTGGGCATTTTCCTTTACTAACTTTTTTGACTACAACTTTAATAGCAGTTTTTTCTACTATAACAGCTCTTACTGGATTGGCTTTAACCGCATATGGAATTGGATTGGCACAAAATGCTATTAATAGGAGTAGTTCAAACAAAGAAGAAAAGCCAAACGAGAGCGAAAGAGGAAAATATTTAAACGACCCTTATCCTGGCGATGGCTTCAAAATCTATTATAATGTAGTGCCTGATGAAAAAGACCCATTAAACGAAAATAAACTTATTCTTCAAGTATATGAATCTTGGAAATTTAGTGAAAAAGAAATCGATGCTTTTTTGAGGTGGCTTAAATATGAAAAGGGTTATGGCAATTTAGATATCGGTAGGGTGAAAAATGAATGGCTTTGGCATAACGCAGCATATGGTTTGCATTGCTTTACTGGTTCAACAAAAAGAGTTGATATTTACTTAAATGCTGCTGATCCAAAGTGGGGATGGTTTTTTGATTTCCTCCGAATATGGTGATGAAAGAGTGTGATCATATGATTAAAAAATGTTTTTCGGTATCATTGAGCAAACGCTTGTGTTCTATGTTGGTTTTGTTCTTTTGCTTTTTGTTGCTTCCTTCGTGCAAACTATTGACGATTGAAAAGCATAGACCTGTTTTGTTTTACGATGCCGATTATGCCTTTTCCGATTCATCAGAAAATGATTATTTTTTGCTTAATGATAGTGTTCCAAAAAGACTTGCTGTTTATGACAAAAACTCGACTGATGATTTGTGGTATTATCGCTACCGAACTTATTGCTTTCACGATAATGATGGTTTTTCAGGAGAAAATGTCGCTTCAAATTCGAATTACATATTTGTAAGTGGGCATCGCAATGATTTGTTGATTGATGACACAATTAAAGTGTTGAATAAATCCTTTGTCACTATTAAAACGATATCTTTTGGAGAAAACAAAAGGATATGCCAAATTCTTTGCGATGATAATTATCTTTATTTGATAATCAATCATAATGATGTTGGCTTGAAAAAATTGCACCAAATTGACCTTTGCAATTTTGAAGATGTAGTTTTATGTGGCGACACATCCGAAACGAACCACTATATTGATGAAAAAACTCATCTGTTTTATGACAATTGGGAGACTGTTTTATATTCAGAAAAGACAAAAATGTTAAGCGGATATGACTATGATGGTATGAGACCTATACTCTACACAGATATGCATCGTTTGTATTTAACTGAAACGAGCATTGTAATAGAATACAACGATTTAAAAACTGAAATCGATAATATATATGGCATAACCCAATTATATTTTAAAGCGTATGTGATGGATAACAAGCTTGTGTTTGCAGGCCTTGTTTTTCAGCCAGAAAAGAGTTGCTTTTTTCACAACATTAAAACTGCATGTATCCCCTGTGTTTGTGGAATAATGGAATCGTATCTTTTTGTTTTTGATTTAGAAACCGACAAGCTTCTTTCTTGTAAGAAATACGAAATTGGCACATATTTAATAAATTATGATACAGACAATACACAATATTACTACAATGGTGGATTGTATAATAATGGTTCTCTTGTTCGCGAATGTGAGGTTGCTCATGTCGGAGAAACCGAAACATTTAGTAGGTTCTCAAATTACAAAACTGAGTGGGGGAAACGTCATTATCATTTATGCTACAACAATGGTTCTTTTTATGGAATTTAAGGTTTGCAGTTTTCCGACAACTGCCTAATCATATTTTAAAAGAAGTCAGCATGTTTTGTATTTGAAATGCTTTCAAAATCTTTTATTTTCTAATATTAAATCACATATGCTTTGCCACCAACATAGTTTTCATTTTTGCTACACACATGATACAATAGTCTCTCGAGGTACAAATTATGAAAATTGCGGTAGATGCCATGGGTGGCGATAACGGTTCTAAACCAATTGTTGAAGCCATCAAGGAATTTAAAAAAGAAAACCAAGATGTTGAAATAGTTGTTTTTGGAAAAGAAGAAGAACTATTTGAATTATCTTCCATCGCTAAAATTGTTAATGCTCCAGAAGTCGTTCCTATGGAAGCGGGTGCATTAGAAGTTTTAAGGATGAAAAACTCTTCCATGTGCAAAGCCATTAGCGCAATGAAAGAAGAAAACTATGACGCGGTTGTTTCGTGTGGATCAACCGGTGGCTTTTTAAGCGCAGCCACATTAATTTTAAAAACTATTCCAGGAGTGAAACGCTCCGCTTTAGTGACAGCTTTCCCAACCAAAATCAAAGGTAAGAAAGTCGTGGTCTTAGATGTCGGTGCGAATAACGAAAATAACGCCGAAGAATTAGTGCAATTTGCCCATATGGGTAAAGCCTATAATCAAGCCTTATTTAATACGGAAAATCCTAAAACTTTCTTGCTAAGTAATGGCGCTGAAGACCATAAGGGTTCACCAGTTGTTAAAGAAGCTAATAAACTATTAAAAGAAAATGGCTTTGAGGGCTTTATGGGCAACATGGAAGCCAGAGATGTTTTAAACGGTGACGCTGACATTTTAGTGGCCGATGGTTTCTCTGGTAACGTCTTACTTAAAGGTATGGAAGGTTTAGCGAAAATGTTTAGTAGCATGATTAAGTCTGCGTTCAAGAAAAACTTATGGACCAAACTTGGTTACTTACATGTTAAAGGTGGCTTTGATAATATCTCTGAAACTATGGATTATAAATCCACTGGTGGCGCGATGCTTTTAGGTATTAACGGGGTTGTCGTTAAAGCACATGGTAACTCTGATGCTTATTCATTTAAGAGTGCCCTTAAAGTCGCTAAACAAATGGTTTCTTATAACGTAGTTAATAAGATTAAGGAGGCATTAAATAATGAGCAATAAGTTAAATAACCTCCTCAAGAGTTTTAACATCTCTTATAAAAACATCGCTCTTTATGAGCAAGCTTTAACTCATCCTTCATATAATGGTGACGCTAATACAAAGCACCAAGACTATGAAAAATTAGAATTCATGGGCGATGCAGTTTTAAACTTTGTAACCGCTGATCTAGTTTATAAAAATAGACCTGAAATGTCTGAAGGTAACTTAACTAAATTAAGAAGTGTTTTAGTCTCCACTAAGCCACTTGCAGCTTACGCGAGAAAAATCAAACTTCACGAATATATTCGTATCGGTCATTCCATCACTTTAGAACAAGTTAAAACAAGCGATAAGATTTTAGAAAATGTCTTTGAATCTTTAGTGGGCGCTATCTATTTAGATGCTGGCATGAAACCAGCTTATAGACTTATTTCATCTCTTCTTCTAGAAGATATCAAAGCCTATGATGTCGATGACCTCACTGACTATAAATCAAAGCTCCAAGAAGAAATTCAAGCCGAACATCGTGACGCTGTCCAATATGTGACTATAGAAACAAGCGGTCCTGCTCATGATAGAACCTTTAAAGTCCAAGTCCTTTTTAACGGCATCGTTTTAGGTGTTGGCGAAGGAAAGAGTAAAAAGAAAGCCGAAGAAATGGCGGCTAAATCAGCTTTAAGTAAAAGGAGTGTCATCTAATGGGTCTCATTGCTTTTCTAAAAGAAAAATTCGCTAAAAAAGATAAAAAAGTTGATAAGTATCAAGAAGGTCTAGCTAAATCTAGAAAGAATTTTTCTAGCAAACTTAATAGCCTTTCTGAAAGATATAAAACTGTTAATCAAGATTACTTTGATGAACTAGAACAAATCTTAATTGAAAGTGATGCTGGTATTCAGTTCACTCTTAATGTCATCGAAGAAGTCTTAAATCAAAGTAAAAGAGATCACATCACTGATCCTAAACAAATCAATGAAATTCTCGTTGATAAAATGTTCGTGGGCTATGCCGAAAAAGGCGACATTCAAAATGACGTCGTCTTTAATAAAGACGGCCCTACAGTTTTACTCGTAGTAGGTGTTAATGGTGTGGGTAAAACCACAACAATTGCTAAACTAGCATATCGCTATATCAATCAAGGTAAAAAAGTTTTGCTCGTTGCCGCTGATACATTTAGAGCGGGCGCAGTTGAACAATTAACCACATGGGCCCAAAGATTAGGCATTGGTATTGTGACCGGTAAACCAGAATCTGATCCTGCTTCAGTGGCCTATGATGGCGTGAAAAAAGCCAAAGAAGAAAACATTGATTTAGTGATCGTTGATACCGCTGGTAGATTACAAACTAAAAATAATTTAATGCTTGAACTAGGCAAAATCAAACGTGTCATGGGTAAAGAAATCGAAGGCGCTCCTCATGAAACATTCTTAATTATCGATGCCACAACTGGCCAAAACGGTGTTGTCCAAGCTAAAGCTTTTAAAGAAGTCACTGATTTATCAGGTATTGTCATCACTAAGATGGATGGCACTTCTAAAGGTGGCATTATTTTAGCAATTAGAGATGAACTAGGTGTCCCAGTTAGATTCATCGGTTTAGGTGAAAAAATGGATGATTTAGAAGAATTCGACCTTGATAAATATTTATACGGCTTATGTGTGGAGAATGAATAATGGATAAAATCAAAAAAACGGTGCGCTATAACTCATTACTCCAAATCTATGGATCTTTATTAAGTAAGACCCAATTTGCTTTTGCAGACGCCTATTTTAGCTATGATTTATCGCTTAGCGAAATCGCGGAAGCGCATGACGTCACCCGCGCGGCTGTAGAAGACGCAATTAAAAAAGCTCTTAAAAAATTAGATGAATATGAAAAGAACCTTCAAGTCTTAAAGAATAATGAACAAATTATCGATTTAGTGCAAAAAGCTAAAGATTTAGAAGGAACAGAAAAGATAAAAGTATTAGAAGAAATAGAAAGGATTATTTATAAGTAATGGCATTTGAATCATTAACTGAACGCCTTTCTGGCATATTTAAAAAAATACGTGGCCAAGCTCGATTAACCGAAGCCAATATGGAGGACATGCTTAAAGAAATTCGTGTCGCTCTTTTAGAAGCTGATGTTAACTATAAAGTAGTCAAAGAATTCACAAATAACGTCAAAGAAAAGGCCTTAGGGCAAGACGTACTAAATAAACTTAACCCCAGCCAAATGCTCGTTAAAATCGTCCATGACGAATTAATCGAATTATTAGGCAGTGATGACGCAGAAATCAAATACCAAACAGGTAGACCCACAATTATCATGCTTGTCGGTTTACAAGGTAGTGGTAAAACCACAACCGCTGGTAAGCTTGGTTATTTATTAAAAAACAAACTTAAAAAGAAAGTCTTATTTGCCGCTTGTGACGTTTATCGACCCGCCGCTATTGATCAACTAGATCAACTCGCTAAATCAATCGGTGTTGATATCGTTAATATGGGTACAAAAGTGAACCCAGTAGATATCGCTAAAGCCGCTAAGAAAAAAGCATATGAAGAAGACTACAATGTTTTAATCATCGATACTGCTGGTCGACTCCAAATTGATGAACCTTTAATGCAAGAATTAAACAACATCAAAAACGATGTCGAACCACAAGAAATCTTGTTATTAGTCGACGCTGCAGCAGGTCAAGATGCAGTGAACGTCGCTAATACATTTAATGATAAATTATCATTAACAGGTGTCATTATGTCTAAGTTAGATGGCGATGCCCGTGGTGGTGCAGCTTTATCAATTAGGCATATGACTGGTGTCCCAATTAAGTTCACTGGTGTTGGTGAAAAAGTCACTGATTTAGATATCTTCCATCCAGACCGTATGGCGGATCGTATCTTAGGTATGGGCGATGTCATGACTCTTGTGGAAAAAGCCCAACAAGAATTAGATGAAAAAGAAGTAAAACATTCAATGAACAAGATGATGTCTGGTTCATTCGATTTAAATGATATGCTCGCACAAATGAAACAAATCAATAAACTCGGTTCATTAGGCGGCATCTTAAAACTCCTTCCAGGTATGCCAAAGATTACTCCTGAACAACAAGAGATGGCGGAAAGAGAAATGCGTAACTTTGAAGTTATCATTAACTCCATGACTAAGGAAGAAAGAAAACATCCTGAATTATTTAAATTCTCTCGTAAACAAAGAGTGGCTAACGGTTCTGGTAAGACCATGCAAGATATTAATAAGGTCTTAAAGAAATACGAGCAAATGAAAGAAATGATGAAGAAAATGGAGCAATACCGTAAGACCGGAAAAATGCCTCCAGGTGGCTTAGGCGGCATGGGTGGCATGGGCGGTTTAGGTGGCTTCCCAGGTATGTAAAAAAGAGTGAGGAATTTAACCTCACTTTTCTTTTATAAACTTTTTGCCTTTTTCAATGGCGTCCTTTTCCCATTTTGGAGTTTCGTCACTCTCAAGCTCATCCATTAATTTCTTTTCTTGTTTATTTAATGGATAGTTCTTTAATAGGTCTGGACGATACTCTTTTGTGAGTTTAAGAGATTGCTTTTTACGCCACTTCTCTATTGCTCCGTGATTTCCAGAATAAAGGATATCTGGAATATAGTCACCATCATATTCAAATGGTTCGCTATATTGTGGGTATTCAAGTAAGCCGTTTTCAAATGATTCATCAACGATTGAATCCGCGGCAATAACTCCATCTAATAATCTAATAATGGAATCAGAGATAATTTCCGCGCCAATTTCTCCACCAGTAAGAATGTAATCACCAATGGACACTAATTCATCAATATATTTATTAATGCGTTCATCAGTACCTTCATAATGACCACAAATAAGGATCAAGTGCTCATAATTCTTAGCGAAATAGCGAGCACGTGCTTGGTTATATGTCTTTCCACGTGGTGAAAGTAAAATGACATGACTGTTTTCTTTTCTAACGCTCTTTAAACAGTCGATGACTGGTTGACATCTCATAATCAAACCAGCGCCTCCACCGACTGGTGCGCTATCAACGCGGCCATACTTATCAGTGGTAAAATCTCTAATATTAATAATTTCAATCTCAACTTGTTGTTTAGCAATCGCACGTTTGATAATTGAATTGGTTAAAAAACCATCAAAGAATTCAGGGAATAATGTGAGGATACTTATTTTCATAACATACCTCCAATTACATTAATCTCAATTTCCTTTTTGTTAATATCAACTCTTCTAATAAAAGCTTTAACAAATGGTACGAAGAAGTCTTCTTTGCCCGCTCTTTTTACTCTTAATGTGAGTTGTGCTGGGAATTCTTCAACTTCTTTAACGACACCTAATTCTTGACCTTTTTCATCGAGAACTTTGCAACCTACAAGGTCCACAAAGTAATAGGTGTCTTTATCCATGTTATCGTAGTCTTTTAAAGCTTGAATTTCATAGCCTTTGAATTCTAAAGCTTCTTCCTTAGAGTTGATGCCTTGTACTTTAACGAAATCGAATTGTCCGCTGCTTCTATAACTTTCCACAGTGGCAACCATACGTTCCTTGGTATTGGCTTTATATAAGTAAACTTCTTTACCTTCTTGATAACGCTTACTTGCGAAATCTGTTTTACTGAGCACTTTGAAAGTACCATCTAAAGAGAAGGCATCAGTGATATAACCAAGTAACAAATATTCGTTTGGCATAATATTAACAAAAAAGAGGATTAATCCTCTTTTCTTTCATCATCAAAGGATTCAAATTTGAGATGGACGTGTTTTTCTTCGCTCTTGCCAGCAATAGAAACAACTTCTCTAATTGCGTTAGCAATGACACCACGACGACCGATTAATCTAGCGGTATCGTCTTTTTCAGCGGCGATAATAATTAAGACGTCTTTCTCTTCTTCGTTCACTCTGAGAAGAACGGAATCAGAATCTTCAACGATTGGATCGATGATTGTCTTAACGATTTTTTCGTAATCCATCGTGAACTCCTATTTTTCGTTTTTCTTGTTAGCAACGAATTTGGCATTTAAGCCTTTGCGGTTGAACATAGCTTTAACTGTTTCTGATGGAACAGCACCGGCGTTTAACCATTTTAATGCTAATTCTTCATCGATAACGGCGTTTTCGATACCTTTGGCTGGATCATAGTAACCAATTTGTTCGATGTAACGGCCATCACGAGCGAAGTGACTGTCAGCGGCAACGACACGGAAGAATGGATCTTTATGTCTACCGATTCTTGTTAATCTAATTTTAACTGCCATAATAATAGCCTCCTAATTTTTATGTCCGTAGCAATATTACTAGTAATAATAAGTAGTGTCAAGCATTTTTGCTTTACAGTAATAACATTTATATAAAAAAGGTTTGCAAAAGCTCTTTCTAATTGTTATTATACATAAGCATGTTTTATAACATGATACGGATGTTCCGCTGTCGAAATGAGAATGAACATCAAGAGAACGTTACTTGAAGGAGGTCAAAAAAGATTATGAACAATAACTTAGTCAATGAGATCACCGCTAGTCAATTACGTAATGATTTACCAGAATTCACTTCTGGTGACGAAGTCAAAGTGTCTGTCCGTATTGTTGAAGGCAACAAAACTCGTCTCCAAAACTTCCAAGGCGTGGTAATTTCCCGTCGTGGTGGTGGTGTCTCCGCCACATTTACAGTTCGTAAAATGTCCGGTGGCATCGGTGTGGAAAGAACTTTCCCTGTTAATTCTCCATCCGTCGCTTCTGTGCAAGTTGTGCGCAAAGGTAAAGTGAGAAGAAACAAAATCACTTATATCCGTAAGTTGTCTGGCAAATCTGCTCGTATTAAAGAAATTCTCTAATATTAGTGGTCAGATAAAAATGGGCTTGAAAAAGCCCTTTTTTATTGCCTTATGCGCGCAAAACCTCATATAATGAGAAAGATGAAAAGTAAGAAAGTTTATAACATATTAAAAGCCATTGGTGTCTTTGCCTTGCTTATTGGCGTTTGTGTTAGTGCCTCATTATTTTTCCATACTTATTATTATGATTTGATTTATGTTTCTGGTGCTTCCATGTATCCAACATTAAACGGGGACGAAGATGAATCACAAGGTTCAATCGTAGATTTCGGTATCGTTGATCCACATGAATCCGCCAAGAAAAACATTAAGAGATTTAGTATTGTTAGTACTTATTATCCTGATAGTACAGACTACGATACCAATACAAAGAAATTAAAACCAAACGCTAAAAAGAAAATCAAACGTGTAGTAGCCCTTCCAGGTGAAACATTTGAAATCAAACAAGACAAGCTCTACGTCATGAAAGATGGGGAATTTAAAGAAGTTCCTTACACATTTAAAATTGTGCAAAAGGAAGGTGTTTATCCGAAGGATACAGCGTCACCAATTACGCTTAAGGACAATGAATACTGGGTTTTAGGCGATAACCGCCCTGCTAGTAGAGATTGTGCCTCTTTAGGTACACCAATTACCTATGAGAACATTTATGGTGTTTTAGTGGCTATTGAAGGTAAAGGAAAACTTTACATTAAAGAATATGTTTGTGACTCATGTGGTGCGACCACAAAAGGCACAAGTAGTGGTTTATGCGATAGATGCTATGAACCATTAAGAGCAGTGTATGATGTTAAGAACAAACACTATCACTGGCCAACATTTTATTAAGGAGGGAAGACGATGGGACAACAAATTCACTGGTTTCCAGGACACATGAATAAGGCTTTAAACGAAGTCGAAAATAAGGTTAAACTTGTTGACGTTGTTATCGAACTTTTAGACGCGAGAGCGCCTCTTTCTTCCATTAACGAAAATTTAGAAAAATTAATCCAAAATAAAAAGAAATTAATCGTCTTAACAAAGATTGATTTAGCGGATCAAAATGCCACAAAAGTATGGGTTGAAGAACTAAAGAAAAAGTATGATTCTATTCTCACATTAGATCTTAAAAATAATGGTGCGGAAGCTATTCTTTCTAAAGCCGTTATCAACTTAGGAAAAGATAAATGGGCTAAAGAAATGGCTAAAGGAATGAAGCCACAACCAATCAGAGCGATGATTATTGGTATTCCAAACGTTGGTAAATCATCCCTTATCAATCGCATCGCCAAAAGAAAAGCAGCAGGTGTACAAAATAAGCCTGGATATACACGCGGTGAGCAATGGATTAAGGTCAATAAAGACTTCTTACTTTTAGATACTCCTGGAATCCTTCCAATGAGTTACGAAAACCAGAAAAAAGCAGCACATCTCGCCTTAATTGGCTCCATCCGTGAAGAAATCTTACCAAATGAAACACTTGGTGAGATGTTATTAGATTATTTAGCAAACCAATACCCATCTGCCTTATTTGATAGATATGGTATCGAAAAAGTTGCAGATAGAATTACAGTCTTAAATCAAATTGCAGAAAGACGCAAATTGGTTGATAGCGTAGGACAAAACGACTTGCTTAGAGCGGAGGCGCTCTTGCTCAAAGAATTCAAAGATGGCCTCCTTGGCAAGATCACATTAGAAAAGTATGGCGCTTGAGTTAGATGAGCAATATTACGCTCAAGGATATAAACTAATCGTGGGCTGTGATGAAGCTGGTCGAGGATGCCTTCTCGGACCTGTTTTTGCCGCTGCTGTTATTTGGCCTCAAGGATTAGAAACTCCTCTTATTAACGACTCAAAACAACTCTCCGCTAAAAAGAGAGAAGAAGCCTATGATTATATTATCCAAAACGCTATCGCATATGGCATTGCTTCTGTCAGTGCAGATGAGATAGATGAGGTTAATATTTATAACGCCTCTAGAATGGCTATGCAACGCGCAATTGAGAATATGAAACATGATTTTGATCTCGTCTTAACGGACGCGATGAAAATGCCAAATTATCCAAAGCCAGTCGTGGATGTGATACATGGTGATGCTCTTTCAATGTCTATTGCTGCGGCCTCCATATTAGCGAAAGTCTCACGTGATAGACTATGTATTGAATTAGATAAGGAATATCCTGAGTACAACATCAAGAAAAACAAAGGCTATGGCACTAAAGACCACCTTGAAGCGCTTAAAAAGTATGGCCCAGTAAAACACCTTCATCGCTTCACTTATGCTCCTGTAAGAGCCTGCTTTATTGAAAAAGTTTCACTATTTTAAAGTTTTTTAGGAAAAATTTCATTTTGGCCCCCTACTTATTTATAGGAGGGTCTTTTTATGTTCGAACATGACTCAAGAGATTTAATTATCTATTTAGCGGTCAAATATCAAGGTGATAATACAAAAATCTTGACCGCATTACATTTACACGAAGATCTACAAATCCCACCAGACGAAGTAAGAAGAGTGGTTTCTTCTTTAAAATGTAAAACATTGACCTTGATTGATTATGATTATCCAGAAAAGCTAAAACAAATGCATCGCCCACCAATAGTGCTTTTCTATTATGGTGATATTACTTTATTAAACGATAAAAACCAGAAATATGGCGTAGTGGGTTCTCGAGATTATACAGAGTATGGTGAAATGGCGACAAGAAAAGTCGTTAAAGAAATGGGCACCAAACCAATTCTTGTTTCCGGATTAGCTAGAGGCATTGACACTATCGGTCATGAAACAGCGATTGAAAATGGAGCGAGAACTATCGCGGTATTAGGTTCTGGTATCGATAACTGTTATCCACCTGAAAACAAAAAGTTATATGAAAAGATTAAAAAACATCATCTATTACTTAGTGAATATCCAGGAATGGTGGAACCTGATGGCTTTCATTTCCCTTTACGCAATCGTATAGTAGTGGGTTTAAGCGACGCATTAGTGGTTCCACAAGTAAGAAGTCATATGTCGGGAACAATGGTTTCCGTTAATCTTATGCTTGGGATGAATCGTAAAATTTTTGTCATCCCAGCCCCAATAACCGAGGATTCAATCAACAATGAGATTATCTTAGAAGGTGCTACCCTTGCGGAAAGTGGTGGACAAATATTAGATGATATGAAGTGGGATTAAACTCCAAATATTTTCTTAAATAAAGTTCTCTTTTATTTAATTAAGGAATAAAGGAAAATGTTCGTTGACAAGCATAATAAAGAGGCTTATATTTTTGAGACGGAAAACCAAAGAACCTATGAAATTAGTTATTGTTGAATCACCAGCCAAATGCACAACCATCAAGCGTTATCTAGGTGACAACTATATCGTCATGGCGTCCCTTGGACATATTCGTGACTTAGCAACATCTGGTAAAGATGGTTTAGGTGTGGACGTCAAAAATGACTTCCAACCAACATATATTGTCAATAAAGATAAACAACATATTATCCGCGAACTTAAAAACGCCATGGATAAGTGTGATGAAGTTATTCTTGCAACCGACCCTGATAGAGAAGGTGAAGCTATCGCGTGGCACTTAGCCCAAGTTTTAGGCTTGGATATTGAAACCACCAAACGTTTGGAATTCCATGAAATTACTCGTGATTCCATCGGTGAAGCGATGAAGAATCCAAGAACAATTAATAAGAGCCTTGTTTCTTCACAAGAAACACGTCGTATTATTGACCGTATTATCGGTTTCAAATTATCCACTCTCTTATTCAAAAAGATTCATTCCCGTTCCGCGGGTAGAGTGCAATCTGCAACATTAAAGATGATCGCGGATCACGATGATGAAATCGCTAAATTCGTTCCAGAAGAATATTGGACAATTACCACAAAGATCAATGCTTTCGGTAAAGAATTCAATATCACTTTACTTAACGATAATGGTAAAGATGTCGAACTCAAAAACGGTGAACAAGCTCACGCTATCTTAGATAGAATTCCAGAAAAGCTCAATGTTTCTAAAGTTGAAAAGAAGATAAAAATCAGTGATAGTAAAGAACCATTTATCACTTCAACCTTACAACAAGAAGCATTCTCTCGTTTAAAATTCAAAACCAAGAAAACTCAACTCGTTGCCCAACAATTATATGAAGGTATCGAAGTTGAAGGTGAACACGTTGGTTTAATTACCTATATGCGTACCGATAGTACACGTTTATCCCCAACATTCGTGGAACGTGCGACTGCCTATATTACTGAAAGATTTGGTAAAGAGTACTTAGGTCACACCAGAAAAATTAGACAAGTGAGTATGATGCAAGATGCTCACGAAGCTATTCGACCAACAAGTAATCACCGTACTCCAGAATCTGTTAAAAAATTCTTAACAAACGATCAATATAACCTTTATAGATTAATCTATAACCGCACAATTGCATCTTTGATGCAGTCTAAGAAAGACGAACAAATGACTGTCTATCTTGAAGGTGACGGATTAACATTCAAATTAGATTTAACTCGTACACTTTTCAAAGGTTACGAAGCCATCTATAAAGATGCTGAAAAAGAAGAAAATCACTTTGATTCCTTCCCAGACTTTGCTGACGATGAACAATTTGAAGTAGTGCTTAAGGAAACTGAACAAAAATTCACTCAACCTCCAGCTCATTACTCTGAAGCGAAAATCGTTAGACTTATGGAAGAAGTCGGTATCGGTCGTCCATCAACCTATGCTTCCACAATCGATACGATTAGAAAAAGAAAATATGTTGATAATGAAAATGGTATCTTAATTACCACCAAACAAGGTAACTTAACTTCCGTTGTCTTAAATAAATATTTCCCTGAATTTGTCGATACAAAATACACAGCGACAATGGAAAAGAAATTGGACAATATTGAAGAAGGTAACCAATCCAGAAGCAAGATTTTAAATGACTTCTATTACCCATTCATTGAACAATTTGAAAGAGTAAGTAAAGTCATGTATAAAGAAAGTTTCGTCCAAACTGGCGAAAACTGTCCAATGTGTGGTGCGCCACTAGTCATCAAAGAAGGTAAAAACGGTCAATTCGTTGGCTGCTCCAACTTCCCAGAATGCAAATACGTGCAAAAACAAGAAAGTGATGCGCCAGCGCCACAACCAATTGGTGAAAAATGTCCTGAATGTGGTGGTGAGCTATTGCTCAGAAATAAAAATGGTAATTCTTTCATCACATGTAGTAACTTCCCAAAGTGCCGCTACACAAGAAAAGTAGCCTCCACAAATTCTTCACCAGTCGTGGAAGAAGAAAAACGCATTAAAGATTGCCCAGATTGCGATGGCTACTTGGTAAAGAAAAAAGGAAGATTTGGTTACTTCCTTGGCTGTATCAATTATCCAAAGTGCAATCACATGGAAAAAATAATTAAAAAGAAACGGAATTAAAAATCCGTTTTTTTCTTTTCTTTGCTATTATTAATGTATGAATAAACCAGAACAAGAATTCTTGGATCATCTTCTAGTGGTGAGAAATTATTCTCCTCGCACTGTCAAAAGCTATCAGGAAGATATCGATAAATTTTGCGACTTTATTTATCACGAAGGTGTCATGATTGATGATGTTGATGTGATTTGTATTCGTAACTTTTTGACTGAAGAATTAAATCAAGGCATTAGCAAAAGAAGCTGCAAGAGACGCTTGTCTTCTTTAAAACACTTTTATAAGTACATGGTTAATGTAGGTTATATAAAAGACAACCCATTTGTTTTTATTTCCGCTCCAAAAGTGGAAACTAAATATCCTCATGCTCTCTATAAAGACCAGATTGAAGAACTTTTCAAAAGAAACGCTGAAAGAACAGATGAACTAGCGTTAAGAGATCAAGCAATTCTCTATTTGCTCTACTACTCAGGCATACGTGCACATGAGCTTGTTAACTTGCCAATTCAATCCGTTTACCTAAGAGAAAGAGCAATCCGTGTACTAGGAAAAGGCAACAAAGAAAGAATCGTTCCGTTCTCTATTGATTGCCAAAAAGTGCTCAAGAAATATATCGATAAAGAAAGACCAATACTCGTACAAAAACATATCGAGTTAGAAAAAAGAAAACCCGAGGATAAGAAAAGTGATGACTTATTATCACCTTTGTTCTTCAACGCTAATGGTGGTCAACTAACAACTCGTGGTCTCGAATACATTTTGGATGCAATTGAAGAGAAAATTGGTTTATATGTAGGTTTACACCCACACATCCTCAGACACAGTTTTGCCACACATCTATTAGAAAACGGAGCGGACCTTCGTGTTATCCAAGAACTACTCGGACACGAGAGCATTAATGCCACGCAGGTCTACACTCACGTCACAGAAGAAGCGATGAAAGAAACGTATATGCTCGCTCATCCAAGAGTTAAAAAGAAATAATATTTTATATTTTTCTTGCGAGTATAAGTGCGTTTTGTTAATATATTAAACGCTGTGGAAACAGCAAATACACACATTGTGGATTGAACCGCCAATGTGCTTGTTAATAAAACAAGTGGCCGGGTTCTTCGAAGCAATGGAGGTACAAACAAAAGGAGGCCTAAAAATGGCAGAAGAAAAGAAAGAAGTTCTCGAAGAAGTTGCTGAACAAGCCGCTCCAGAACAAGCTGCCCCAACAATGGAAGCAGTTATGCATGATCCTGATGCACCAGTTATCACAATGAGAAAGTTACTCGAAGCTGGCGCTCACTTTGGTCATCAAACCCGTAGATGGAACCCAAAGATGAAAAAGTACATCTATGGTGCAAGAAATGGTGTTTACATCATTGACTTACAACAAACAGTCGACGCAATCACAGTTGCCTACGCCAAAATGAAAGAAATCGTTGATAACGGTGGCAAAGTCTTATTCGTCGGTACAAAGAAACAATGCCAAGAAGCTGTCCAACAAGAAGCTTTACGTTCTGGCAGTTTCTACATCACCAACCGTTGGTTAGGTGGTACATTAACAAACTTCAAGACCATCCAATCCAGAATTAGATACTTGAAAGATCTCGAAAGAAGAGAAGAAGAAGGCGAACTTGATTTATTAAGCAAAGTTGAAGCCGCTCAACTCAGAAGAGAAAAAGAAAAATTATCCAAGAACTTAGATGGTATTAAGGAAATGAGAAAAATTCCTAACGCCATGTTCGTTATTGACCCACGCATTGAACACAATGCTGTTGCCGAAGCTAGAAAGTTAGGCATCCCAGTCTTCGCTATCGTTGACACAAACAGTGATCCAGATGTCGTTGACTATGTCATTCCAGCTAACGACGATGCAGTTCGTTCCTTCAGCTTAATCTTAGCCGTCATCGCTGACGCTATCGTTGAAAGTAAGAACGGTGTCCCAGTCGTGGCCTATACAAAAGATGAAGGCGAAGCCGTCACAATGAAAGAAGTCATTCGCCAAACAGAAAAAGAAAACGCTGAAAAATTAGCGAAGATCAGAGCTGAAAGACAAGCCCGTCAAGAAGCTTATGAAAAAGAACAAGCCGAAAGAGAAGCTCGCCGTAACGCTGAAAAACAACAACGCAGAGCCGCTAAACCAAAAGCCCCAAAAGCTGAAGGTGAAGAAGCTCCAGCCGCTGCTGAAGAAGCCAAGGAAGCTCCAAAGGCTGAAGGAGAAGACAAATAATGGCCTTAATTGATTTAATCAAACAATTACGTGATAGAACCGGTGCGGGTCTTATGGACTGCAAAGCCGCTTTATTAAACAACGGTGAAGATTTAGACAAAGCTACCGACTGGTTAAGAGAAAAAGGTTTAGCCAAAGCCGCTAAGAAAGCTGATCGTATTGCTGCTGAAGGTTTAGCCTTAACAAAGACATGCGAAAAATGCGGTAAATCCGTCGTTATCGAAGTTAACTGTGAAACAGACTTCGTCGCTAAAGGTGATGCTTTCCGTGAATTAGTGGAAAACTGCGCCAAAGTCATCTTAGAAAAAGAACCAAAAGATGTTGAAGAAGCTAAAGCTTTAACAACTGACTTATTCACAGACGCTACAGTTAAAATGGGTGAAAAATTCGACTTACGTAGATTCACTCTTATTAACCAAGAAGCCGGCCAATTCGTCTACACATACATCCACATGGGTGGTAAGATTGCCGTTGCTGTCGTCTTAGATAAAGAAGATCCAGAATTAGGTAAAGGTATTGCTATGCACATCGCTGCTAATAACCCAGCCTACTTAGACACAAACGCTATCGGTAGTGATGCTATCGAACACGAAACAAAGATCCAACTCGAAGCTGCTAAGCAAGATCCAAAACTCGCTGGCAAGCCAGAAGAAATGCTCAAGAAAATCATCGGTGGTAAAGTTAACAAATACTTCGCCGAAATGGTTCTTCTTGAACAACCATACTTACTCGATACTGAATCTGGTAAGAAAGTTGGCCAAGTCCTTCAAGAAAAGAAGACAAACGTTCTCAAATACGTCCGTTACCAAGTTGGTGAAGGTATTGAAAAACGTAAAGATGATTTCGCTAGCGAAGTCATGAGCCAAATGAAGTAATTAAACAATTAAAAGAAGCACCTTTTGGTGTTTCTTTTTTTAGGAGGCAAAACATGGCATATAAAAGAGTTTTATTAAAGCTATCAGGCGAAGCCTTAAAAGAAAATAGTGACGCTATTCTTTCCGCTGAAGCATTAGATAACATGGCGCAAATGGTCAAGAAAATCTATGAAAGTGGTGTCCAAGTTTGCATTGTTATCGGTGCTGGTAACATCTGGCGTGGTAAGATTGCCAAAGATGCTGGCATGGATCAATTCGAAGCGGATTATATGGGCATGATGGGCACAGTTATTAACGCTGTGGCATTAGGCGCAAGATTAAAAGTCTTAGGTGTTAAATCACTTGTCACAAGTGCAATTGGCCCAGTTCCAGAAGTTAATGTTCCTTATAGCGTGGAAGTCGCTGATGAAGCCATGAACGAAGGCAAAGTTGTCTTCCTTTCTGGCGGTACAGGTAAACCATATTGCTCCACAGATACCGCTGCGGCTATGCGTGCGGTTGAACTTAACTGTGATGCAATCTTGATGGGCAAGAATGGTGTAGAGGGTGTTTATGATAAAGACCCAAGAAAAGATAGTACCGCTAAATTCTTCCCAGTCATCACTTATGAAGAAATGTTAAAACTTAATCTTCAAATTATGGATATATCTGCGATAGAATTAATTAAGGATAAAGATATCCAAATTCGTGTCTTTAGAATGAAAGCTGATAATTTTATCGCTGCCGCTCAAGGCAAGAACATTGGCAGTATCTGCAAAAAAGGAGAATAATCACTCATGGATGAACTCGTATTAGATATGCAAGAAAAGATGAATAAATCCATCGATTCTTTAAAACAACAATTAACCTCTTTAAGAACAGGTAAAGCAACACCAAATATGCTTAACGGTATTGAAGTTGATTACTATGGCACAATGACCCCAATCAACCAAATGAGTTCCGTTTCTGTTCCAGAACCAAGACAATTACTCATTAAACCTTACGATAAAAATGACACTAAATCCATTATCGCTGCCATCAATAAGAGCGATTTAGGAATTAACCCAATTAACGAAGGTACACAAATCAGATTAACAATTCCTCCACTAACCGAAGAAAGAAGAAGAGAAGTTGTTAAACAAGCTAAGAAATATGGTGAAGACATTAAGGTTGCAATCCGTAACATTCGTCGTGACTATGTTGAATTAGCAAAAGATGATGATGCTTATACAGAAGATTATCAAAAGAAGATGTTAGAAGACTTAGAAAAAGTCGTCGCAGATTCCATCAAAGCGGTTGACCAAATCGTCGCTGACAAAGAAAAAGAATTGATGTCTATCTAATCATCAACTAACAAATTAAATAAAAGAGCGGATATTTGTTACAAATACCGCTTTTTATGTGTATACTATTTCTAGTGTTAAAAAATATGAGAGATCATAAACCAATTTTTCAACCAAACGAATTAAGTAATGAAGCCGCAACATCAATGCGCACTAGAATTATCGCTGGCTTAACAGCAATTGCGATTGTTTTACCTTTCGTCATCTTTGGCGATTGGCCATTCTTTGGCTTTGTTTGCTTAGTCTTAGTTTTCGCTATTATCGAAATCATTAGATGCGCTAAAACAAAATATTCTAAGGTCTTATATATTACCGCTTTCATCCTAGCGTTCTTGATATTGTTCTGGAACTTCTTCCAAGATATTCCAAAGATGTTTGATAAGACATTAGCAGAACCTGATAAATGGCATGGCTTATACGATAGTTATAATCGTGTTACATTAAGTGTCACAATTATCTTTGTGGGTATTATTCTTTCCGCAATGACCGTCATCATTGATAAGAACTTTACCATTATTGATGCCTGTTTCATTATTACCACAGTCATCATTATTGCTTTAGGCTTAGAAAGCTTATTATTTATCCGTTATTTCCCAGTGCATTTATACCATGAAGAACTTGCGGATTTAGGAAAAACTGTCCCATATATCAATGGTTATGATAATGCTGAGTCATTCTTATTCCTTTTATATGTGGCCTTAGGCGCTTGCTTAAATGACGCCTTTGCCTACTTCGTTGGTGTCTTCTTTGGCAAACATAAAATGAATCCAAGATTATCTCCTAAGAAAACTTGGGAAGGTTTCTTTGGTGGCGTCATTTTAACTAGCTTATTCTGCTCAGGCTTTGCCTTCATTATGAGCGCAGTGGGGCACCCAATCTTAAAAGGTTTATTAGATATCAATCACTGGTATCACATCATTATTCTTTCAACATTAATTCCACTCGTGTCTGTTATCGGTGACTTAGTATTCTCATCAATTAAGAGACACTACGAAATCAAAGATTTCAGTAGATTAATTCCAGGCCATGGTGGTATTCTTGATCGCTTAGATTCGATTTTATTCTCCACAATTACAGTGGCTATTTATACATCTATCTTCTGTGACGTACCGGGAGTTTTTATTCTTCCATGATGACCGTATGCCTCTTAGGGGCATCTGGCTCAATCGGTAGTCAAAAAATTGACGTGATGCTCAAAAACCCAAATGATTTTGACCTCCTCGCCTTTTCTGTTGGCCATCAAACAAGAAAGATTAGAGGCATCTTAAATCATTTTCCAAACGTTAAAGCTATTTGTATCCAAGATAAAAATAAACTTAGTTACTTTAAGAAAGCC
>JAEEGK010009685.1_pt1 | contig 22430 bp, 19 predicted proteins | sample 8958771 | NCBI WGS metagenome assembly JAEEGK01 (sample SAMN16246547, study PRJNA631951) | gut metagenome | biome: gut microbiome; feature: rumen; material: SC-attached | host: Bos | place: Iran: Karaj | collected 2018-10 | reverse complement strand
CCAGCCCTTGGTGATGGTCATGCCGATGTTGTATGCAGGTATGCTGGTAGGAGGTATTTCTGCCTATTCCGGACTGCTTATCATCTTCTTGCTGATAGGCGCCTCTTTTGTGGCCAACGTATTGGCTGGTGTAATTGCGTTGTCGATGATTCATGAAGGGGCACGAAAAGTATGATTCTGGTATTCGGAGGAACGACAGAAGGTCGCAAGGCTGTAGAGGTGCTGGAGGAAGGTGGCTCACCTTACTTTTATAGTACGAAGACAGGAGAGCAAGACCTGACCTTGCATCACGGACAGCGCATCGATGGTGCGCTGGATGCTGAAGCGATGCTGACCTTCTGCCGTGAGCACGATATCCGTCTAATGGTGGATGCAGCCCATCCTTTCGCCACCCTACTCCACCAGACAATTGCAGAAGTCTCGGACGCCCTGAAGATTCCTGCCATCCGTTATGAGCGTATCTTTCCTGAGAGAGACGCCAGTCTGGAATGGCTCGACAGCTATGAACAGGTGCCACAGGATATCAAAACGCTGTTGGCTACGACTGGCGTGCAGAGCATCAGCAAACTGAAACTTTTAGAGGCTACAGGGGTTAAGGTCTATTATCGCATTCTCAACAGGGAATCATCCATCGCATTAGCCCAAAAACAGGGAACAAGGATGGAACAACTCTGCTACTTCGAAGATCCAAAGGATGTGCCTGTAGAGGCAGATGCCATTCTGCTGAAGGAAAGTGGTCTCTCTGGCGGCTTTCAGGAGAAAGTGGATGCTGCCAAAGCTAAAGGCATGCGGATTCTGGTACTGAAACGCCCTGAGACACCTGCCGCTTTCAAGATTGTCAACGGACCATACGAATTGCGAAGAGATGTAGAGAAGTTGTTGCCAGAGTTTTATCCCTTGCATAGTGGACTCACCACAGGCACTTGTGCGACTGCTGCGGCTATCGCTGCAACGATACGACTCTTGAAGAATGAGACGCCAGAAGAGGTGCCTGTATTATTGCCTGATGGGGAGGCCATCCATGTTCCCGTTGGCTATGGTGATGGGTATGCCTATTGTATCAAGGACGCTGGCGATGACCCTGACGTGACGAATGGATTGGAGATACGAGCAAGTGTCAAGCCAATTCCCGCTGACGCGCCTACCCGTAGCCTTTCAGACACCTTCGAGATTTTAGGTGGCGAGGGTGTAGGCACCTTCACACTACCTGGGTTTGATTATCCCCCAGGCTCACCAGCCATCAACAAAGCCCCTCGTGAGATGATTCGTCAGAATCTAACAGCGATAACAAACGATCCACTCTGTATCACTATCTCTGTCCCTGAAGGTGAGGACATTGCAAAAAAGACCTTTAACCCTCGTCTGGGTATCGAGGGTGGTATCTCAATCATTGGTGTCTCTGGTATCGTGAAACCCTTCTCAGAAAAAGCCTTCATCGAGAGTATCCGCAAGTGTATGAACGTAGCCAAAGCCAGTGGAGCAGACCGTGTCGTCATCAATAGCGGAGGTAAGAGTGAACGTTTCGTGAAAGCCCTCTACCCCAACCTACCCCGTCAGGCGTTTGTGGAATACGGCAACTATATTGGTGAGACGCTGAAGATAGCCAATGAGCTCCAGATTCCTCAGGTTACGTTAGGAGTGATGCTGGGCAAAGCCGTCAAACTCGCAGCAGGACATCTTGACACCCATAGTCGGAAGACCACGATGGATCTCGATTTCATCCAGCAGATGCTTCAGGAGTCAGGTATTAACATCGACATCAGCACCCTCACGCTGGCAAGGGAACTTTGGGAGAGAATACCAAAAGAACAAATCCAGGATTTCACAAGAACCATTATTCGTCATTGTGAAACCTACTGTAAACCGCTATTGCCAAATGGCACCCTAACCATTCTGCTGATCAGTGACGAAGGGCAGATTTACGGAACAGTACAGCAGCAATGACTGGGGCACCTACGAGAGCTGTGACAGAATTGACAGGCAAGGCACCTTCGAAACCAGGCATACGGGCAATCAGATTACAGAACAAAGCCAGCACTGCACCACAAAGGGCTGTAGCAGGCATCAGTACGCGATGATCTGAAGTGCGGAAGATGGCTCGTGCCAGATGAGGAACAGCCAGACCAATAAACATGATAGGTCCACAATAGGCAGTCACAATAGCCACCAACACACCAGAAGAGACAATCACCAGCATACGACTACGACGTATATTCAGACCCAAGTTTGCAGCATAACGTTCACCCAACAAGAGAAGATTCATCGTCTTCACCAACAGACAGGCCAAAGGCAACAGCACACACATCAGTACGACGAAGAGCGCCATCTCATCACCAGAAACTCGCGAGAACGAACCTAAGCCCCACACCACGAAAGCCTTCACGTCTTCCTCTGGCGACAGGAACTTCAGGACACCAATAATCGCATTGGCCAGATAACCAATCATTACACCAATGATCAGCAACGTGACATTGTCCCTCACCTTTTGCGACACCCACAGGATCAGTGACATCACAGCCAGCGCACCCACGATGGCAGCAATACTCATCGCCGCATCGCCCAGATAGCCCAGACGAGAGAGTGCCACCCCACCAATACGACCTGACAGCAACACAACAAAAGCCACCCCTAAGGCAGAGCCGTTGCTGATACCCAACACAGAAGGTCCTGCCAAAGGATTACGGAATACCGTCTGCATCTGAAGTCCACTGACAGCCAAACCAGCCCCTGCCATGATAGCCGTCAACGCCTGAGGCAAACGACTGCTGAATACAATGTTTGTCCAGATCTCGTTGCTTTCAGCCCCCAAGAGGATACGACATACCTCTGACACAGGAATCCTCACAGAGCCAATCAGCAGATTAACGATCAGCAGTGCAAGAATACCCACGATGAGGGTACATATCAGTGGTAGGGTTCGCTTCATTTCAAAAGTCTGTAATAGGTAGGTTGGTAATCAGGTTCTACAAGTTCTGGATGGAAGATCGCCACAAAGTCCTTCAACAGCACATCTGGTTGCACAGGTGTAATCTCATAATAAGGCTGTTGCTTCATATTGCAGTAGATGACCTTCCGATCCTTATAGGCCTTGAAGAGTTCATTGCGAGGCTCAGAAGATTTCAGGGCCTCATAGTTGAAATCACCAGGGAAACTGTTCAGGATGCGCCAGTAGTCGGCATTGGCAGCGAGAGCATACATTTTCTCAAACTCCAGATTCTCGCCTGCTGTCTCTTCATCCTGAATCACATAATCAGCTCCTGCATCACGGAATATCTGAGCCAGATAGTTCTTGCCACCAACGGCATGCCAGTTACCATAGTGCATCTCACCAGAAAAGACCGTAGGACGAGTCGTAGCTGCTGACGCCTTGACTTTCAGATCATTGTAGCGCTGTTCGATACCTGCAAACACCTCATTAGCTTCTTTCTCCTTACCAATAAACATACCTATGAATTTGATCCACTCAGCCTGTCCTAATGGATCGAGTTCCTGATAACCCAGATGAGGCACTAAAATAATGCCAGTCTCCATAATGGCTTCGTAACCACCACGTTTGGAGGGTGAGATAAAGATCACATCTGGATTAGCCGCCAGTACCATCTCTGTATCGAAATTGCCTTCCATACCGATCTTCACGATGCGTCCGTCTTTCACTCTCTCAAGAATATCCTTGTTAAAAAGGTTTTTGGTGCCAGTCAGTCCTTTCACCACATCATGGGCATTGAGAACGGTAAAGTTGGAGAGCTGAAGGGCTGTCATACAGATGGTACGCTGGATAGGAACACGAACTTTCGTATAACCATCAGGCACTTCCATATCATCAGTTCTTACCAAAGCGAAATGGTCATGCTTACCCACATCCACCAAACGGATATCGGCAGAGTCGCGTACACTAAAGCCTGTGGCATATTTCACAGCCACCTCCACAAGGGCAGCATCAGAAGTTGCATCAGCACCTTGTTTCTTGGTATTCTTGCCTGAGCAAGAACATAGCATAGCGACAACAGCAATAGCCCAAGTCAGATTTCTCATTTCCTTTATCTTTTTAAGTTTCTGGGTGCAAAAATACATCATATCATTCAAATTACCAAATAAATCTGAGAAGAACCAACAGAAGCATCCATATCTCTGCCACACGATTCACTCGGACTGCCTTTTTCATATCAGCAGTTGTCAATGGGCGTTCGTTCTCTCCAATATAGGGTTTATCGAAGAGCTGGCCGAAATAATAATGCGGTCCCCCAAAGCGACAGTTCAGGATGCCAGCCAAAGCAGCCTCTGGATAGCCACTATTCGGACTGGCATGACGAGGACCGTTTTTCCAAACGAAAGCAAGAAGATTCAGTTTGCCAGATGCCAGTATCATCAGCAAGGCCGTGAGACGGGCTGGGAGATAATTTGCCACATCATCGATATGTGCAGCCCAACAACCAAAGTCCTTATAGCGCTCTGTCTTGTAGCCAATCATCGAGTCGAGGGTATTCACCATCTTATAGGCCAACATACCTGGTGTGCCCAACAAAGCAAACCAGAAAAGCGGCGCAATCACACCATCACTCAGATTCTCAGCCAACGTCTCCAATGCTGCTGTACGAACCTCCTGAGCAGAGAGTTCTGAAGTATCACGCCCCACGATGCGAGCCACCTGCTGACGACCTTCTTCCAGACTGCGATCCAAGGCGTAGAAAACTTCGCGAACCTCTCGTATCAATGTTGTTCCAGCCAGACAGTAGAAGATAATAACAGCATCAAAAAGAAGCAAAAGATAAGATGAAAGCGATAAGAGCCAATAGCGAACCAACCATGTAAGCGCGAAAACGAGGGCTATCAATAGAATTGCAACAACAGCGCCTTTCGCTATTCGATGATGACCACGATTCTGTTTGTGTTCACAGGCAGCAATGGCCTTACCAAACCATACGACAGGATGGGGCAACCACTGTGGGTCACCTAACAGGAAATCGAGCAACCAGCCGATCAGCAAGGGCAATATGGCAAGCATCCAACTATCCATTCCTCGACATAAATTGGTTGATGGCTTCTATCAGGGCATCGTTCTCTGCTGGTGTCTGTGACGCAATTCGGAAATGGTAAGGCGTCAGACTGCGGAAGTTCGATGCATCACGAATCAGCATGTGATGTTCTCTTGCCAAGTAGTCTTTCAGTTCTGCAGCAGTATGATGCGCCATTCGACAGAGCATGAAATTCGTCTGAGTGGGAGTCACTTCTATATCTGGCAATTGTTCCAGACACTTGGCGAGTCTCTTTGCCTCTTGAAGATCAGGCTTGCAGATAAGTTCATCATGCTGCAACAGGAACTTACCAGCCTCCAAAGCCAGAGCCGAAACACTCCAAGGACGCAGATACTGGCGAATTTTCGCAGTCAGACTTCCATGAGCCGTGATATAACCTAGTCGCAATCCTGGCACGCCATAGGTCTTTGTCATCGAGTGAACCTGAATCATATTTGGAATCAAACATCCCTCTCGTGGTGTCATTACCTGAGCATCCGTATAGTTCTCATAACTTTGGTCAAGTATCACCATATCGTATGCTGCCACCATCTGCTTAATATATGATGGCGCATAAACTTCACCTGTAGGATTGTTGGGGTTGCACAACCAGAGCATCGTCTTATCAGAAGAAGAAGGATACAACTGACAGGCATCCTCGTATTCGCTGAATGTTGGCGAAGGAATCTCAGACTGCATGTGAAAAGTCTGGGCTATCAGATAGATGGCTTCTGTGGCACCACTGGTGACAATAACCTGTTGAGGATGAAGTCCATAACGCTCGGCAATGATAGTTTCCAACGACCAAGCCTCTGGTTCTGGATAATGACTAATGAGTTCCGGATGAGCCATCAGATGGTTCATCAGCGCCTGATGATTAGCATGGGCACAGATATTCGAAGAGAAGTCGCTCTTGATGTCTCCATATTTGTATGCGTCGTCACCGTGTCCTTCAATCATGGTCTGTCAGTATTTGATAAATCCGCTCCATATCCACATATTGGCGCACATGGTCAGCGAGTTTGTTATATTGTTCTTCCTTATAACTCTGATAGTCGAATGAAGGGGCATCGCCACTGAACTTCTCAGCAAAAGGCTTCAAGAGTTCATCCACAAAGGCGGCATTGTCGAGAATACCATGCACATACGTTCCCATACATCTTTCATTCACGCGATAGCCGTCTGCACGCCCATCATTGAGATGCAGCATGGGGGAAGCCTCAGCATCACCAAAGGGGCGAGTCTCTCCCATGTGGATCTCATAACCCTCACCATATTCGCACTTCACCTGACGCGTGAGTTTCTCCCCACTCATCGTCGTAGTGACAGGCAGAAGTCCAAGTCCAGGCAGTCGTTCGATATTCCCTTCCACATGGTCAGGATCGCACACCTCGATACCCATCAACTGATAACCACCACAGATACCCAACACAGAAGTCCCTTCGCGATAAGCCTTAACGATGGCCTGGGCACAACCGTTTCGACGTAGTTCATAAAGATCATGCAAGGTCGATTTGGTACCAGGCAGGATAATGATGTCAGCCTTCAGGATATCATCGACGTTATTAGTATAAAAAAGATGTACGCGCGAATCTTGTTCCAGTGCATCGAAGTCGGTATAGTTTGAGAGGTGCTGCAACATGATGACAGCAATGTTCACCTTATCCTGTTGCAGCTGGAAGGATTTCTGCGCCAACGCCACAGAGTCTTCTTCCTCGATGTGGATATCCTTGAAATAAGGAATCACACCCAAGACAGGCACGCCACAGATCTCTTCCAGCATCTTGCGTCCTTCTTCAAACAGACGCATATCCCCACGGAACTTATTGATGATGATGCCCTTAATGAGGGCTTTGTCTTCTGGTGTCTGTAGGGCGATACTACCATAGACAGAAGCAAACACACCACCTCTGTCGATGTCGCCCACTAAGATCACATCAGCCTTCGCATGACGCGCCATTGGCAGATTCACCAAGTCAGTATCTCGCAGATTGATCTCAGAAATACTGCCTGCGCCTTCCATCACGATGGGGTTATAACGGGCTGCCAAACGATCGAAGGCAGCACAGACCTCTTTCCTGAAGTCAATATCTCCAGCACCTTGTCTGCGCCAATAATCATACGCATGTTTGTTGCCCACAGGTTTGCCATTCAGTATCACTTGGGAAGTATGATCGCTCTGAGGCTTCAGCAACAACGGGTTCATATCCGTATGACAGGCGATACCAGCAGCCTCAGCCTGAACCGCCTGAGCCCTTCCGATCTCCAGTCCCTCAGGTGTCGCATAGCTATTGAGCGCCATATTCTGCGCCTTAAAGGGAGCTGGCTGGTAGCCGTCCTGCTTGAAGATACGACAGAAGGCTGCTGCAACGATGCTCTTGCCGACATCGCTGCCCGTTCCTGCAAACATAATGGGGTGCAACTGTTTCATATCTGATAAAGATGCGTATAGCTGGCTAAAACGTTCTTATACTTGAAAACTGGCGTCGCTACAGGATGGCCTTTTGCATCATAGACCTGAGTCGCAGATGGAGGCACCTCACCAAAGCGCTCGGCTTTCTTGCCTTGCAAGCGACCTAAAGTCGAGCGGCCGCTTTTCTCCGAAAAGAACTGCGTATAATGGAACTCATGTCCACGATAGGTTTTTCCATCGAGTTCAAACTGACGATAACCTAACGACAGTTTCCTGTCTGCCTTACGCGCCGTGATGCGATAAGGCAGCACACCACACATGGGATATTCGCCCTCATCCGTCACGATGCTCTCGCAGAGATACATCATACCACCACATTCTGCCACTACTTTTCCATCCTGTTCTGCAAAATCCTTAATAGCTTTGCGACAAGCCTCGTTCCTCACGAGTGCCTCTAAATGTTTCTCTGGATAACCACCAGGCAGATAAAGCAGATCGATACCTGAGAAGTCAGGCACCTCTGTCTCTGGATCGAAAAAGCGCACAGAAGAAAACCTGTCTATGGTTTCCTGATAAATGAAACTAAAACTTTCTGAATTGCGCGCCAAGAGCACAGATTGTTCCCATACTGGGAATAAAATGTTCCCACACTGGGAATCAAATATTCCCACGTTGGGAATAAAATCGGGGGTTAAAGCCCGCCAATCGACATGTGCCTCTAAGTGAAGGATCAACTTCTGATTTTCTGGTTGTTCAGAGAAATCCAACCCCAAATAGCGCGAGCCTTGTTCAAGTGAGGCATCCTTAGGCAGATAACCCAGACACTTGATTTGCAGGTCATCACACACCTGTTGGAGCATCTGGTAATGTTTCTCCGATCCCACCTTATTATATATAACGCCTGCGAAGCGCACATCCTGGCGGAAATGGATAAACCCAGAGAGCAATGCCGCCATCGAATAAGCCGCCGACTTGGCATCCACCACTAACACGATAGGGATATCGAGCGTCTTGGCAATCTCGTAGGCAGAACCCTTCTCGCGATCGTAGCCATCAAACAAACCCATCATCCCCTCCACGATACACACATCGGTATCCTCGCCATAGTGCCAGAAAAGCTCTCTAACGTGCTCAGGAGAAGCCATAAACGTATCGAGATTAATGCTGGGACGACCACACACAGCCTCGTGAAACTTGGTATCGATATAATCCGGACCGCACTTGAAAGGCTGCACCTTCAGGCCCTTCAAAGTAAGAAGTGCCATCAGCCCTCTGGCAATCGTTGTCTTGCCAGAGCCACTAGTGGGGGCAGCTATCAAAAAACTCGCTTTCATCCCTGCAAAGGTACATACTTTCTGCATTATTTTGCATAAAATCAGCACATTTTTCACTTTAAACTTTTCACTTTTCATTTTTTTATGTATCTTTGCCCACGAAATTATGGTAATCTGGTGGCCGATGCCGCCTGATGTAAGGGAATCCGGTGAGAATCCGGAACTGTACCTGCAGCTGTAATCCCCCTTTGAAGGGTTTGCTTGTGTAACGCCACTGACCACAGGGTCGGGAAGGTAAAGCAGACTGGGGAAAGTCAGAAGACCTACCAAAGCGAGAGCAGAGCTAAGCTTGCTTAAGCTATGCCGAGCGCAGGTAGGGCTCGACGCAAAGCGTCAAGCCTGCCGAAGAAAAGCTCTCTGCATTCAAACACAAGACTGTTCAGGAGTTAGCAGTCGGATTAAATGAAAAATTGATGGAACTAAAACAGAAATTGGCCCTTGGCCTTTGGCTGTTGACTGTTGGCGTAAGTGCCCAGACAGATGTCTGGCGTTCTGACAGTCTGCAGGAAGTTGTGGTGACAGGTACTGGTACGCAGCACCTGCTGAAAGACGCACCCGTACAAACGGAGGTGATCAATCATCAGCAGTTACGGCAATATGCAGGTAGGAGTATTGAAGACATCCTATCAGGTCTCTCTGCCAGCTTTGACTTCGGCGAGAGTGATATGAGTTCACGCATGCAAATGAACGGACTCGGCAACTCGTATATACTGGTTCTGATAGACGGACGTCGTCTGCATGGTGACAATGGTGGAGAGAATGACCTCTCCCTCATCGATCCCAACAATATTGAGAAGATTGAAATTGTGAAGGGTGCATCCTCTGCACTCTACGGTTCTGATGCCATCGCAGGTGTGATTAACATTATCACGAAAAAGCATCGCGAACAAGGTCTGATGTTTGAGAATACCTCGCGAATCGGTTCGTATGGTGACATCCGTCAGCATAACGGACTCGCGCTGAATTATGGCAAACTCTCCAGTTACACCAACTTCCAACTGCAGCACTCTGATGGTTGGCAGAACACTTCTGAGGAAGCTATTTCGCAGACAGAGTATCACATCACAGACTCACGAAACAAGACTGTGAATCGTCATACCAACTGGCAGGTTGAAGAGCGACTCACCTATCAGTTGACACCTCAGATCGAACTCTATGCCGATGGTAGCATCTATTGGAAACGTATTTATCGTCCTTGCGGACATCATCCTGGTGTGGATATCAAGACCTGGGATCTGCAATACGACAATGCTTCAGTTTCTGTTGGAGGTAAATGGAAACTGAACAGTACGGATGTCATCACCCTTGATGCCGACTGGAAGAGACATGCCTACAACTATGTCTATACAGACACCACCCTGACAGATGGTTATGTGAATGGGCGCTTCACCAACTACTATCCGTATTTCCCTGGAGATGTTGAGTTACAGAGTGATCAACGACTCACGAATATCTCGTTGAAGGGCATCTTCACCCTACCCTACGAACAGCAACTGAGTGCAGGATTCGACTATCGTTACGACTGGTTGAAAGCGCCCATGCGAGTGGAAGGTGGAAAGGCTACAGACAATACGGAGGCTATCTATGTGCAGGATGAGTTCGCTCTACTGAATCCGCTCTATCTGACTGCAGGATTACGACTCACCAGAAACCAAGGCTTTGGCACACGTCTGACCCCAAAGATCTCTGCGATGCTGAAGTTAGGTGAACTGCGATTGAGGGCTACCTGGAGTCAGGGTTACAAGACCCCTACCCCCAAGGAACTGCACTATCAGTATGTGAAGAATATGAATGGGGTCTATCTCTATCTGGGTAATACCAACCTGAAGGCTCAGACCTCCAACTATTTCGGCGTGAGTGCAGAATACACCATAGGACATCTGACCCTGACCCTCGCCCCCTACTATAATAAGGTGAAAGACATGATCACCCTCGTCACCATTCCCACCAAGGATGCACCAGGTGATCTGATTACGAAATACGACCCCATCAAGGTGCGCCAGTATCAGAACATGGAGGAAGCCAAGACTTATGGCGTTGATTTCACCGTGCGCTATCAAGGCAGACACTTCACGGCAGGCGGAAGCTACAGTTATCTCGATACGGAGGCCAATCAGTATGATTCTGAGAAGGATCAAATGATCAAGGTCACCATCGACGGTATGGCTCACCATAAAGCTAACATCTATGCCACATGGGACCACGATTTCTCAAAGTTTTATAAACTGGGCATCGGTATCTATGGCCGACTCTCCAGCAAACGCTATTATCAGATTGATGGCGATGGCAAGGGCTACAACCTCTGGCGACTCTCTACCAATCATCAGATCGGAAAGATCTGGCGCATCGATGCTGGTATAGACAATATCTTCGACTATGTGGATCGTACCCCTCACGGATTGCATCTGGGCACCACAACCCCAGGGCGTACCGTCTATGCCTCACTGACCATACGACTCAATGCAGGTAAAAAACTTACGAACAGATATAAATCAAATTTAAATTCAAACTACAATGAACAAGATTAAGTACTTTATGCTGGCTATGATGGCATTCGTTGCCAGCGCAACGTTCACCGCATGTAGCAGTGACGATGACAACAACAGACAGCCTGATCCTCAACCAGAGCCTCAGCCAGAGTCTAACTACCAGAAGTATCAGAAAGTTGTCAATGAGACAGTTAATAGCCAAAAGAAGAGCAATAAGGTGATTCTGCTCGTAGCCTTCGGTTCTACATGGGAGCAGGCTTACGACACCTTCGACAAGGTTGTAGATGAGTACAAGGCAGCCTTCTCAGGCTGGGATGTCTATCTGTCTTTCTCTTCTGCCATCTGTATCAACAACGCCCGTGCTGGTGAGAATGTTGATCCGAAGGATTTCTACGATCCTGAGCACTGGCTCACCGCCATCGGACTGGCAGGCTATCAGCAGATTGTGGTACAGTCGCTGCAGGTGATCCCTGGTGAGGAGTATCGTCGTGTCCGCGACAGCTATGTGAAGGACTTCATGAACAACCGCAATGGTGATTTCACAGATGCCTATATGAAGAGTCTCGATCGTCAGGTGGTGGTAGGCACCCCGCTGATGGCAGAGGAGAGCGACGCGAAGGCACTGGCTAATACACTTAACGACGAAGCCGACATAAAGGCAGCTCTGGCTAATGGTATCGTTGCTTTCATGGGTCATGGTAACCCAGAGGGCTATGATTACTATGGTGGTAACGTACGCTATATACAACTGGAGGAGTCCCTTCGTGCCATCAGCCCCAGCTACTATGTAGGAACAGTAGATATGGCTGAGACTTATGCTGAGGATGTACTGAAGCACATTGCAGGCGGAAAATTCAACTACAAGATTGGTGACGTGACCAAGAGCGTTACCTATGCTGCCAACGATGCCAAGAAAGCCCAGCTGTTCGTGCTGATGTCAATCGCCGGTGATCACGCCCACAACGATATGGCTGATCCCGATGACGATGAGAGCTGGTACTCTCTGTTTAATGAAGCAGGTATCGCGACAAAGGCCTACGAGACCAACTTCACTGAGGCTTGCTGGAAACAGTACAAGAGTGGCGATGAGTACATCCCTGGTCTGGCAGAGCGCAGCGCCGTTCGCAAGCTGTGGATGAACCACACGACTGCAGCTATCAAGAAACTCGGCACTGACGAGGCCCTGTCAACTCCGACAACTGCTGCAGAATAATGAAAACAGTACGTGTATTATTATATAGGTTTTGTGAAGGAGGTGCTGTCGTGAGACAGCATCTTCTTCCCGTTTTGCTATCGTGCTCAGCAGTAGTCTGCCAGGCACAGATTCATCAGATGACACGCAACGACTCTGCCGCCATCAGTCACAGTTATAATCTGAACCCCGTTGTCGTAACTGGTTCAGGTCATCACCAGCGGCTGAAAAGCACTGCCACCCCCGTGCATGTGCTCTCTGCCCAGGAGATCCGTGAACAGGGCATCAGCACCTTCGACGGTGCCCTTGTCCGTATGATGCCCCAGGTATCGATGGCACCCAACTCGATGGGAACCTTCCTGCGCCTCAACGGTCTGGGCAACAAATATATTCTGATTCTGGTCAACGGTCAGAAACTCAACGGTGACATCTCGAACAATGTCGATCTCAACCGTATCAATATGGCACGAGTGAAGCGTATAGAGGTACTCGACGGCGCCGCCTCCTCGCTCTACGGCTCTGATGCCATCGCAGGTGTCATCAACATCATCACCGACCAGCCCACACAGGATCTGATCAGCATCACCAGCGACACCCGTGTCTCAGGACATGGACAACTCACGGAGAGCGTCAGTCTCGACATCTTTAGCAAGGGCTTCGGATCCTACACCTCGTTCACACACGATCGTGCTGACAGCTATCGTAACAACGACCTCGAATATGTGAAGGGCTCTGACACGGAGACACAATCCTCCATCGCCCCACTCTTCACAGGTTACCGTTCGAACATCGTTGGACAGAAATTCACCTATGCGCCCAACCAGCATCTGGCACTCAACGCAGGGTTGGACTATTCCTATAAGATCACCTCGCGCCCCGAAACCCGTGCTGACATCACAGGTGGCACCGACTATGAGATGCGCTACAAGGGCTTTCGCTGGAACTTAGGTGGTATCTATAAGTTCACTGCCAAGAACTCACTGCAGGCCACCTTCACCGTTGATCGCTTCCGTTATGGTAAAGAATATGATGTAGCCACAAAGGACTATGCCGTTGGAGATTATGTGCAGTCAAAGAAACAGCGTATGATGGATGGCGAGCTGAAGGCCATTCTTGGACTGATGAAAAATTCAACGACAATCTTTGGCGCAGACTGGCGTAAGGACTATCTGACAGCTACCTCTGGAAACATTGATGAACATGTCTATACGCTGGCTGCCTATGCACAGCACGAGATGAAGTTATTTAAGGACTTCACCGCTACGCTCGGACTAAGACTGACCCATCACGAGACCTTCAATAATCATCTGACGCCAAAGGTTGCCCTGATGTATGCACCAGGCAACTTCCGTTTCAGAGCCACCTATTCTGCTGGTTTCCGTGCCCCGGGACTTGATGAACTCTACTATCACTACTTCTCTGTGAATCGTGGTAAGGCTCAGGTTAGTTTCGGAAATAAGGATTTGGATCCTGAGAAGAGCAACTACTTCTCGCTGAATGCCGAATATCGCAACGAGGTGATAGCCGTGAGTCTGACTGGTTATCTGAATCGTATCAACGATATGGTGATAAAGCAGAATGTACCGGTAGATGACATTACCCGCCAGATGCTGATGACAGAATTCCCAGAGATGACACAGGATCAAGCTGACAAAATGGTGAGCTACGCCCTGTATCAGAACAGCGATAAAGGGGATGTGAAGGGCTTGCAGGTAAACGTGTCGGCAAACATATTCCAAGGCTTCAATCTCTCTGTAAATTATGCCTATACATACGCTCGCAGTAAGAGTGGAGAAGAATGGACCGTTCTGGAACGTAGCATCCGCAATGCTGCCACCATCGCTGCCAACTATCACCACTCGTGGGGTAAGTATGGTTTGAATGTCAACCTAAACGGACAGTTACAATCGAAGACTTACTATACAGGCAATTATGAGAATGCCCCTGGATATGGTATCTGGAATCTCCATACCACCCACAACTTCGATGTTTGCAAATGGGCATACCTGGCGCCAAGCATCGGCATAGACAACATCTTCGACAAGGTGGACAACCGCATTGACTCCAGTATCAGGAAGTACGCCCTCTACTCTCCAGGCAGAATGCTGGTAATTGGTCTGAAAGTAAAATTCAAACAATAATAGCATAGAATTGCTGAATATCAACTTTTTTTCGTACTTTTGCAGCAAAAACAAGAAAATATGAAGACGAAACATGTACAGTATGAGACGCAGGGCACATGCTCTAAGATGATTGATGTGACTGCAGATGAGAACAATGTGATTCAGCAAGTATTCTTCCTAGGTGGCTGTAATGGCAATCTACAAGGTGTAAGCCAACTGGTTCGCGGACAGCATATCGACGATGTCATCAAGCGACTCAATGGTATCCGCTGCGGTACAAAAGGTACCTCATGTCCAGACCAGCTTTGCAGAGCGCTTGAACAGTTGAAGAGCGCGCCGTTGCAAGACTAAGAGAACATGCAGACAAGCATCGACCAAACGAAGTGGTATGACCGCCTCTGGGCATCGCTGATCTTCTTCACCCGCCTACCCTTCTGGCGACTCTATCAGCCTCCGAAGGAATGTTATAGGCGGGTGGTAGAGCATTGGCCCCTAGTGGGTTGGCTCACGGGGGGCGCGATGGCAGCCACACTCTATTTTTGTAGTATGGTTCTACCCTACATGGTGGCGGTGCTATTGGCTATTGTAGTGCGGCTGCTCCTCACAGGTGCATTACATGAAGATGGATTGGCAGACTTTTTCGATGGATTCGGCGGGGGCGGTAATGATCGGCAACGAATCCTCGACATCATGAAGGACTCGCATATCGGCACCTATGGCGTATTGGGGCTAATTCTCTACCTATTTATATTAGCAGGTTCTTTATACTCTCTAAAGCCTCAGACAGCAGCTTTATTGATTTTGGCTGCAGATCCCTTTGCTAAAATGGTAACAGCCCAGCTGATTCTGATGATGCCTTACGCCCGCAAGGAAGAAGAGGCAAAAATAAAAACGACATATCGAAAGTTCGGTCTATCCACAGGCATCTGTCTCGCTATTCAGGGACTGTTGCCTATAGGGACTTTCATATGGATAACAGGCATCGCATGGGAGATGGTGATATTCTTGCCCTGCATCGTAATGTATTTTCTCTATCTGCTGATGTGGCGTAAGATTCAAGGCTATACGGGTGACTGTTGCGGCGCAACCTTCCTATTGGTAGAATTAGCCGTCTATCTCGTAGTTTGTATGCAATATCATATAGCAGCCCTATGAAGAAACTGATATTAATAACAGGTGGTCAGCGTTCTGGCAAGAGTAATGAGGCAGAGACAATGGCACTAAGCCTCTCCCCCAACCCTGTCTATCTTGCCACCGCCCACATCTGGGATGACGAGTTCAGGGAGCGAGTACACAAGCACCAGGAGCGTCGCGGACCACAATGGACGAATATTGAAGAAGAAATGGAATTGAGTCGTCATGACCTATCAGGTCGTGTAGTCGTCATTGACTGTGTGACACTTTGGCTAACCAACTTTTTCTTTGCTAATGATTCAGATACAAACAAATCATTTGAACTGGCAAAAGCGGAATTTGATAAGTTTACCCTGCCAGATGCCACCTACATTTTCGTAACAAACGAGATTGGCAGTGGTGGAGTAAGTGAGAACGCTATTCAGCGCAAATTTACTGACCTTGAAGGTTGGATGAACCAGTATATTGCCTCAAAAGCTGATGAGGTGATTCTCATGGTCAGTGGTATTCCCGTAAAAATAAAATGAAGACATTCGTAATAGAACCTATCAATAAATCACTTGAATCTGCTATTCAAGAAAAGATTGACAATCTTAACAAGCCCAAGGGCGCCTTGGGACGTTTGGAGGAGATTGCCATGCAGGTATGTCTGATTCAGCAATCACTCAATCCTAGTCTCACCCATCCTTGTCATCTCCTTTTCGGAGGTGATCACGGAATCGAACGGGAAGGTGTCAGCGTCTCACCCCGTGAAGTAACCTGGCAGCAGATGAAAAACTTCACACATGGCGGAGGTGGTGTTAATATGTTCTGTCGTCAACATGGGTTCAAGTTGCGCATCATTGATGTAGGTGTTGACTACGATCTATCTTCCGTAGAAGGTATCATCAACCGCAAAATAGCAAGAGGCACAAAGAACTTTCTCTACGAGCCTGCCATGAGTGAGACAGAATTTGACCAAGCAATACAAGTGGGCTGCGAACTTGTTGACGACTGTGTCGCAGAAGGATGCAGGATTCTGAGCATTGGGGAAATGGGGATTGCCAATACCTCGCCATCCAGTATATGGATGTCACTCTTTGGAAATATCCCTTTGGCAGAATGTATTGGTGCTGGGGCTGGTCTCAACAAACCAGGTATCCAACATAAGTATGAGATACTTTCGAAGGCTCTAAACCGTTATCTAATCTATGAACCACACCCAACAAAAATCACCCCATTCCGCTATTTCGGAGGCTTTGAGATGATCGCCGCCATTGGAGCCATGCTTCGTGCTGCTGAGCAACACCTTATTATATTAATTGACGGATTTATTATGACGGCATGTGCTGCTGCCGCCATACAACTCTATCCTACCGCAAAAGATTATATGATATTCACCCATTGTGGGGATGAAAGCGGACACAAGCTTATGCTCGATATGTTAGAAGCAAAGCCTTTGCTTCATTTAGGACTCCGACTCGGTGAAGGAACAGGTGCTCTCTGCACCTACCCCATCATCGACTCTGCTGTAAGAATGATCAATGAGATGAATAATTTTGAGAACGCTCAAATTACCAAATACTTCTGATTCCAATTACTTTTTGCCAACCATTGAAGGATGTTTCTTAAGATGCTCCAAACGGTACTGACGTGGAGTAATGCCAACAAACCTGTAGAATGAGCCATAAAAGGCCTGACGATTTGCAAAACCTACTTTGAAACCCACGTCCTCCATATCAAGATCTTGATAACGTTTATCAACAAGTATCGACATAGCTTCTTCAATACGGTACTTGTTAACAAAAGAAGAGTAGTTCATGTGGAAACGAACATTAACAACAGCAGAGATGTAACGAGTATTGGTACCTATCTCTGCAGCAAGCTTTTGGGCTGAATAGTCCTTGTCGCGATACTTTTTCTGCATCACAATGATGTTCATGATCTGCTCCTGCATCTGATCCATCATACGAGGACTCACAAGGCTTCTATAAGCAGCAACCTTTTCCTTCTTCTCTGTAATGTTATATTTTGCCATACGCTTGTGTGGTTGATTTGTTGCAAATATATAAAAAAAAACGAAATTTTGAACAATATTTAAATATAAGTTACGCAAATTAAGCGTAAAGATATTACAACATATAGGACTTGCCACGATGGCAAGGCCTATATGTTTCTTCATAACTGTTGACTTTATTTTGCGTAAGCAACGCTTCGTGTCTCACGAATGACAGTAATCTTAACCTGTCCTGGATAAGTCATCTCATTCTGAATCTTTGTAGCTATGTCTGTGCTAAGAGCCTCACTCTCTGCATCGTTCATCTTATCAGCACCTACGATAACACGGAGCTCGCGACCTGCTTGGATAGCATAGGTCTTCGTAACACCAGGATAGCTCATGGCAATGGCCTCAAGATCGTTCAGACGCTTGATATAGGCCTCAACTATCTCACGGCGGGCACCTGGACGCGCACCAGAAATGGCATCACAGACCTGTACTATCGGAGCTAACAGTGTTTGCATCTCCATCTCATCATGATGGGCACCGATAGCATTGCAGATATCAGGTTTCTCTTTGAACATCTCAGCAATCTTGGCACCATAGAGTGCGTGTGGCATCTCACTATCCTCATCAGGTACCTTACCAATATCATGAAGTAATCCGGCGCGTTTTGCCTTCTTCGGGTTCAAACCGAGTTCTGCAGCCATAACTGCACATAGATTAGCTGTCTCACGTGCATGCTGTAACAAATTCTGTCCATATGAGCTACGGTATTTCATCTTACCGATAATACGGATTAGCTCTGGATGCAGACCATGGATACCCAGATCGATGGCAGTACGCTTACCTGTCTCGATGATCTCATTATCAAGTTGCTTCTTTACCTTGGCAACCACCTCTTCAATACGGGCTGGATGGATTCGTCCATCACTTACAAGCTGATGGAGAGCCAAACGGCAAACCTCACGACGTACAGGATCGAAGCCAGAGATTACAATGGCCTCCGGGGTATCATCAACCACGATCTCGACACCAGCAGCTGCCTCAAGAGCACGAATATTTCGACCCTCACGTCCGATGATACGTCCCTTCACCTCGTCGTTGTCGATATGGAACACGCTGACTGAGTTCTCGATGGCAGTCTCAGTAGCCACGCGCTGGATGGTCTGAATGACAATCTTCTTAGCCTGAGCATTAGCATTAAGCTTTGCTTCATCCATAATCTCATTGATATAGCTGGCTGCAGCAGTCTTAGCCTCATCCTTCATCGACTCTACTAAACGGGTCTTAGCTTCTTCTGCACTAAGGCCAGACACCTCTTCAAGTTTCTCACGTTCCTTGAGCTGCATTTTCTCAAGCTCTTCACTCTTAATAGTCAGAAGTTTCTTCTCATTATCAATACGTGTCTGCTGGTTGTCAAGGTCATTCTTACGGCGACCAAGCTCCTCCTGACGCTGATTCAGCGAGATTTCACGCTGTTTCAAACGGTTCTCACTCTGCTGGATGTGCTGGTTGCGCTGTTGCACTTCCTTCTCAAGTTCACTCTTTTTATTGAGGAACTTCTCCTTCACTTCCAGCAGTTTCTTTTCTTTGATAACCTCAGCCTGTTTTTCGGCTGTATCAAGCATCTCTTTGTATTTCCCCTTCAATACGTAGCGGAAAACAAGATATCCACCAACACCTCCCAGAACGAGAGCACCGGCAGCAATCAATAGTACAAAAATTAAATCCATATAAAATCTATATTGTTATTAAATGATTTCTTACTTCAACACTTCCTCAATCTCAGAAGTCAACTTCGCAAGAACATCATCATAGGGAGCGGTATCATTCTTTCCGCGCTCACGCTCATGAAGCAGAGCTATATCAATCAGCGTCATCAACGCGATTGTATGCTCTCCTTTACGACCTTTATAAGCCTGAGCATAGGCATTATACCGATCGGTAATGAGCTTGGCTGCACGTCGATAGAGTTCTTCATCAGAGCGGCGTATTGTCACCTCAATCTCTTCGTCATAGACATGCAGACGTATATGGAGTTTGTCGTTGTTTACTTCTGCCATTGAATAGCACTTTATTTCCCGTCACTTAAAAGAGAGATGCACTTATTCACATCACGAATCATCTTAGATACCCTTGCCTTGGCAACTTCGAGATCTCCGTCTGTAATTTCCAGCATCTTAGCCATCTTCAGTGAATTGTAATTATCATCCGCTTGAGCCAACTTTGACTTTAGATTCTGAATCTCCTGCTCGTCTTTTTGCAACTGCACATGTAAAGCGTTGTTCTCCTTTTTCAGTTCTTGAAAACGAAGAATCATCTGCCGAACACGAGTCTCGAAAGTAGTCAGAGTCTTCTCATTTGGATTCATACCATAACTATTTGGTGTACAAAATTATATAAAATCTTTTTTAAAGATAAACGTAGAGCTTATCTTTTAAGTTTTTTTATATTATTTGTCGTCTTCTGCAGGTCTTGGTTCCTTTTTTGCGAGCATTACTACTTTATAAACGAAATCAGTAACCCACTTTTGAGAGAAACCAAGACGGCGGTTATATTCACGTACAGCAACTACAGTTTTCATTACACCAGCATCAGAGAAGTCATTCTTATTAAATATATCGTTCACTGTCTTCTCTGTCATGGTGTACAGGGCTTTCTTCATGAAACCAGGCAAACGAAGCTTAAATTTCATAAGGTTACCTGTCAACATCATGATATCCTGGGTAAAACCCTGAAACTGGAGCAAATAAGTCTGAGCATCCTGAATCTTCTTACAGCGACGGCGAAGGCTCTGATCAATCTCCTTGAAGAAATCATCATCCATTCCATACATCTCTTTAAGCATCTTCTTACAACGAGAACGCTCACCTACACCTAATTTGTTATTTACAGTAGGTACCTTTAGTGTGGCTTTAAACACACGAAGGTCAGGAAGGGCTGCCAGGTTAGTAATACCCAGATCTGCTGCCATCGCTGCCTGGAAATACACACGGATGAGGGTCATGAAATCTTCCATTCCACCCACCTTCTGAGAGTCGCTCTTTCCAAAAATTTTATTCCAAAATCCCATTTTTCAATTATAATTTGTCAATTTCGCCTGCAAAGGTACAAAAAAATTAAGAATTAAGAATTAAGATTGAGAATTATTTGTATCTTTGCACCCAACAAATTATTTATTTATGAAAGGAATCGTATTAGCAGGTGGTTCTGGTACACGTCTTTACCCCATCACCAAAGGTGTCAGCAAGCAGTTGATACCAATTTTCGATAAACCAATGATCTACTATCCCATCTCAACACTGATGCTGGCTGGTATTCGTGACATTTTGATTATTTCGACACCGTATGATCTACCAGGTTTCAAACGCCTGTTAGGGGACGGCAGTGAACTGGGAGTTCGTTTCGAATATGCAGAACAACCTTCTCCTGATGGTTTGGCACAAGCCTTCATTATTGGCGAGGAGTTTATAGGTAACGACAGTGTTTGTTTAGTACTGGGTGATAATATCTTTTATGGAAGTGGTTTTACTGGCATGCTGAAGCAGGCCGTTATCAATGCAGAGGAGAAGGGACACGCCACCGTCTTCGGCTATTACGTGAACGACCCTGAGCGTTACGGAGTGGCTGAGTTTGACGAGCACGGAAACTGTCTGAGCATTGAAGAGAAACCTGAACATCCGAAGTCAAATTATGCTGTGGTTGGACTCTATTTCTATCCAAACAGCGTTGTAGAAATTGCCAAAAATATCAAGCCCAGCGCTCGTGGTGAATTGGAAATCACTACTGTGAACCAAACCTATCTGCAACAGAAGAACCTATTAGTCCAGACCCTACAGCGCGGTTTCGCGTGGCTTGATACAGGAACGCACGACTCACTTTCTGAAGCTTCAACTTTTATTGAGGTAATAGAAAAGCGTCAGGGATTAAAGGTTGCCTGTCTGGAAGAGATTGCCTACAAACGAGGATGGATTGACAAAGAGCAACTGATTGCTTTAGCACAGCCAATGGCTAAGAACGACTATGGCAAATATCTGCTCCGCAGAGCCGAAGAGTACGCAAAATAACGTACTCTTCGAAACTTTTTTTGCCAATTATTTGGTAGTTTCAATAAAATATCCTACTTTTGCAAGCGAATATTAACATTTAAAACTATTATTGCCTATCGAAACAAGCTTTACTCAACCAATTTGATTAGAGTATGAGTACATTGACGACGATGTCCGACGAGGAGTTGGCATTGTGTTACATTGAAGGCAATAATAGAGCATTCGACGAGTTACTTTCAAGAAGTCAGGACAAGATCTTCCACTACATCCTTTATGTGGTGAAAGATGACGACTTGGCCAACGACCTCTTTCAGGAGACGTTCCTGAAGGTGATCACCAAGTTACAGAACCACCAGTATGCCAACTCAGGTAAGTTCATCTGGTGGGTAACCCGTATTGCCCATAACGTCATCATCGACTACTACCGCAGTCAGAAGAGCAATAAGATTGTGGAGCCTACGAAAGATAACGACCTCAGTAATCTGACCTGTGTATCGCTGCTGGATAAGGATCGTGAGAGCGAGATGACCAACGAGCAGGTGTTACACGATGTGAAACGCCTGATGGAGACACTTCCTGATACACAGCGCGAGGTGGTGTTTATGCGATTCTTCCAGGATCTGTCGTTCAAGGAGATTGCCGAACTGACCAATGTCAGCATCAACACCTCATTAGGGCGTATGCGCTACGCCCTGATTAATAT
>JAEEGK010009684.1_pt1 | contig 22430 bp, 19 predicted proteins | sample 8958771 | NCBI WGS metagenome assembly JAEEGK01 (sample SAMN16246547, study PRJNA631951) | gut metagenome | biome: gut microbiome; feature: rumen; material: SC-attached | host: Bos | place: Iran: Karaj | collected 2018-10 | reverse complement strand
CCACGCTGCCCAAGTCACTCATCCGCAAGGCTATCCCTCGCGAACAAGTTCACAACGCCGATCAGTTCCTGAACGGACTGAACATGATGGCCACGGTGACCTCGCTGACACAGGCTGGCGTGAAGGCCGACGGCACATGGTATTCGCCCAAGGAGGGTGAGCCGTTCCCGCAGTTCTCGGAAAAGGACATGGACGGACGAACATGGACGAACGACAGTGTGAAGGGGCGCGTCATGGTGATTAACCTCTGGTACTCCGGCTGTGGCCCTTGCCGTGCAGAGATGCCCATCCTTTCCGAGTGGAAGGAGCAATTGCCTGATGTCATGTTCTTCTCGGCCACCTACCACGATGCTGAGACCGCCAAGCGCATCACCGACAAGCACCACTTCACATGGACGCACCTCGTCGAGGCCAAGGACATGATGGCATGGATTGGCTATGAGGGCTTCCCCCTCACAATCGTCGTCGACAAGAAGGGCATCGTCCGCCACGCCGTCCATGGCACCAATGAGGCGAAACGCGAAGAACTATTAGCGAAAATCAAAGAGGCCGAGGCAGAATGATACACTACAGACGATTTCTGCTTCTGCTGGCTATGCTGAAAGCAGTGACATTTGCGAATGCACAGATTATTGTCGAAGCATCCGAGACGGTGGAACTCATGGCAATCCTTTCTCGCACGGCTGGCTTTAGGGAGTATTGCATGGATATGGGCGGGCAGTACACCAAGGACACGGAGGCTTGGCTTGCGCCATACAAGCAACACCCTGCCGTTGCTTACATGAAAGATTTACGCAGTAAATATAACATTGGCTACGATGCCGTGATGACGATGGCCATCAATCTCGAAACAGACGGAAAGAAAGTAACGATGACAGGAGAAAAGCTCAACCTCGGCAACCGCTGGCAGAACATTAAGATTGACACGTTTCTCGTCCACCTCAATCAATTCTATGCCGACACCCGCTTCCACGATTTCTATACGCAACATCAGTCTTTTTATGAGTCAGTCCTTCGCACCTACGAACATAACGTGATGCATTACTTTCATCAGGATTGGTACCCGCGTTTTTATGGTACGGAACCGACAGAGCGATTCCGCATCGTTATCGGCTTTACTAACGGCGGCGGCAACTATGGCCCAAGTCGGCAACTGACTGGTCAGCCTAAAGAGGTCTTTGCCATCTGCGGCTACAGCATAGACGAGAAGACGGGGAAAGCGTTCGAGAACGGGATGGACTATGCCGCGACACTCATCCATGAGTTCAACCACTCATTTGTCAATCCCTTATACGATGCCAATGCAGACCTACTCCTCAATATCGGCGAGAAATTGCTAAAACGATATTATCGTGGAATGAGCAACCAAGCCTACAGAAACGCTACCACTGTCATTAACGAGAGCATCGTCCGTGCGGCTGTCATCATCTACATGCAGGAGAACGGCTTCAGTGCAGAGCAAATCAAATCAGAAATTTACGAGCAGATAGCCCGTGACTTCCTTTGGATGCCGGAACTTGTCACCGCCTTGCGCCATTACTCTAAGCATCGGAGCCGCTACAAGACTCTAGATGACTACTACCCCGAAATCGCTAAGTGCCTGGAGAAATATCTGAAAGTAGAAACTGGAAGAATTGAAAACGCTTTATAGGAATGCAAGAGTATTGCACGATTTAAGAAGATAAAATAAAAACGAAATGAACATGCGCTCGATTAAAAATCGCTTGCTACTGAAAGGACGCAAGAACAAACACGCTCGACCTATGGTCGCTTGCACGGCAAGAACCATCATCACCATCCTGCTTGCCCTCGTCGCTATGACTGGACTGGCACAGACAAAGACAGCAACCATCACGGGTTATTCGCCCGCATTGAAGGACGGCACTGTCGCAGAATCTTCTATCGACAATGTGCGCGTAGCATCTGACACCGTACAGAGTGGACGCTTTACCCTGACCATTCCTGTGGAGGGACTCACGAAGAGTTATTTGTTCCTTACGGGAGAAGGATGCCCCAATCACCTGATGACCATTTGGCTGAGTCCCAATGTGGACGTGAAAGTAACGGGTATGGACTGTCTCTACCCATTGTGGAAGGTGGAGAGCCCGCTGCCCGAACAGCAGACTCTCAGCCGTATTACGGAATATGGTCATGACACGCTGGCAGAAACGTTGCGGCTCGGTCTTGCCAATGCATCGTGGGACGAAGAAAGGCCTGTCTATATGAAATACCTAAAACAGACCATGGACGTTCTTCCCTCATTGCCGGTAGATGCAGCGTCGCTCGAAGAGTTAGAGGGAGTGGCTATGATGGCAAGAAACTATCCGAAGGACTTCCCGTATATGGAGCAGCTGAAGGATTTGGAGGCATCCACCGCCGCCCGTGCGCCGAAAGGGTTTGAAGAGCAACTGGCACTGATACACAGTCAGGTTTATCCGCCACATGTCTTGCAAGTAGGTGAGGAGGCCATTGATGCAGAACTCATTGACATGCAGGGTCAGAAGCATCATCTCGCTGAAGTGCTGGGGCAGCCTGACCGATATGTGCTGCTCGACTTCTGGAGTCTGGGATGCGGTCCCTGCCGTATGGCTGAGCCAGAGATGAGAGCGGCCTACAAGCAATCGCAAGGGAAGTTGGAAATCATCGGCATCAATCAGGACAAACGCTCCGCGTGGCAAGAGGATAATTTCAGCAAGAGTATTGCCTGGAAAAACTGGAACGATGGGAAGATGGGCAAGGGCGACATCGAGAACAGCTATTGTGATATGAGAGCCATACCATATTATGTCTTGATTTCGCCCGACAAGCACATTCTCTGGAAGAGCGCTGGATATGGTGTGGGATGGTTTATGGGCTTGGTTTGTGCCATCAACGGTCCTAAGCAAGATAATACCGCCAACCTTCAATTCGCCATAAGGCAAGTCGATGCTGATGCCAGCGGCACCACTATCAGTTTCCGCTATTACGGTCAGGGGGGCAATTGGTTCCGTATCGCCAAGGATTCATACCTTGAAGTCAACGGAAAGCGACACAATGTGACCGCCGCAAACGGCATCACGCTCGACGAAAACACCTATCCCCAACAGAAAGCGTCTGCTATCACAGAAGGCATCATGGGCAAATTGTTCTTCACCGACTTTACGCTCACCTTCGAACCGTTCGAGACAATTCCCGAAACCTTCGACTTCAAGGAAGGCGACGGCGAGGGTGCCTTCGTCATCCGCAATATTTCTGTTAAATAAGCCGGTTATGAATAAGAAAACCATCATCACCATCCTGTTTACTCTCGTTGCAATGACGGGGCAGGCACAAACGAAGGTCAAAGGTCACGTCGTTAATGAGCGAGGCGAGACAGTAGAATACGTCAGCATTGGCATCGAAGAGGATAGCGTGGGCGTTATCTCCGATGCACAGGGACATTTCGCGCTGACGATACCCGCAGGGCGCAGGGATGATCTGACATTCACACACGTTTCCTATCAGACGACAACGATTCCCTACGCAACTTACGCCGATGGGCACGAACTGACCGTGACACTGAAAGACAAGGTAGTCGAACTGGCCGAGGTCGTGGTCGGTCGGAAAGGCAAGCCGCACACACTGTCGGGCAAGTCGTGGATAAGGACAAGCACGGCAGGTTTTCGTGGTAACTGCAAAGGCGATATAGAATGGGGACCAATCTTCAAGAACAGGAAGGATTATCTGTTGACAGACATCATGGTTTCCATCGACAAATGCGAGTACGAGGAATGTCTGTTGAGTTTCAACTGCTACGAGGTCAGGGACAAGAAGTTTGTCAATGTAATGAACAAGCCTATCTACAAACGTGTTACTCCTGCCGACAATGGGAAACAACTCTACGTCAGCCCAGCGGAGTCCGTCGTGCTGAAAGGCAAGAAGAAATACTGCGTCACTATCAGCGTCGTTGACATGAAGGGCAATGGAAGCCTCTCTTTCCCAGCCAACTTTAAGAGCAGTTATGCCCGGCACAAGGTAAAGGGGAAAATGAAGAAAATCCCTGGTTGCCCGATGATTATCGTGAAAGGCTATGTGGTGAAATAAAAATCAAAGAACAATGAACAGGAAAACCATCATCACCGCACTGCTCGCCCTCGTCGCAATAGTGGTTTACGGACAGGCGGACAGTACGAAGGTGAAGAAAAAGAAGGAAGACAGGATTTCGATGTACGGAACGGTTGCCGACGGCTTTACGAAGGCGGCTATTCCCGATGTGAAAGTCATACTGATGCATGAAGACTCGACCGTGATAGACACCACGACCGTATGGGAAAGTCATAGTTGGAGCAGTGGCCTCGGACGGTCGTTAGGCACTACGCGATACTATTTCCGGATAAGCCGTGAGCCTGCCAAGTATATCCTCAAGGTAGAGCATCCCAACTACGAGACGGCCTTTGCCAATTTCGAAATGAAACAGATAAGCAAGCGTCGTCAGGACATTGAGGGGCCGAAGGTCTATCTGAAGAAGACGGCACAGGCCCATCACTTCGAGGGCGGTTCTTTGGACGAAGTGGTGGTGAAGGCCACCAAGGTAAAGATGGTGTGGCGGGGTGATACGCTGGTCTTCAACGCCGATGCCTTCAACGTGCCCGAAGGCTCGATGCTCGACGGCCTGATCAAACAGCTGCCCGGTGTGGAACTGAAAGACAATGGCGAGATATTCGTCAACGGCAAGAAGATTGACAACCTGACACTGAACGGTGCCGACTTCTTCAAGGGCAAGAACAAGATCATGCTCCAGAATCTGCCATACTTCACGGTGAAGAACGTGGAGGTCTATAAGAAGCAGACCGAAGAAAACAAATACCTCGGCATTGACGACGAGGACAAGAAAGAGTACACGATGGACGTCATCCTGAAGCGTGAGTACAGCATCGGCGGCTCGGCGAACATCGAAGCAGGCTACGGGACGGACGACCGCTACAAAATGAAAGGCTTCGGCTTGCGATTCTCCGACCGGACACGGGCAGTAGTCTTCGGCGGGCTGAACAACATCAACGAGTCGATGGAGTTCGATGCCGAGGAAAGCGAGTACAACGACAGGACGGAACAATCTGGTGATAGCCATTTCAAACAAGTTGGCGGTCAGTTCGTCTATCAGGCACCAGAGGACAAACTGTCGAACGCTACTGAGGTGAGCGCCACATGGAGCAACAACTTCAGTGAGAACCGCAGCCAGAGCGAGACCTATCTGAATGGTGCCAGTACCTTCGGATTGTCGGAGGGCACCAGCCGCAGCAAGCCCAGCAGTTTCTCGCTGAAGAATACGCTGAGGGCTACGGGAAAGTTCCGTTTCTACTCTACAGCGACATTAAGATACTACCGCAACAACTATGAGAGCGAAGGCTGGAGTGTGAGTACTGCCGATGCCGTGATGAAGGACAGCATCAACAGTTCGTGGTATCGCTCCCGTACTAAGAGTAACCAATTAAATGGCAATGGGTACGGCTCTCTGTCCTATCGCCTGTCCTCGGGCGACTCGTTCACGTTCGACATACAGGGTAACTTTAGTCGCAGTTACAATCCAGAATCTTCGAGCCTTAATCACTATACCTATCATAAATTAGGAACCGTCGATAATCGTGACCGCCGCACAGAGTCGCCCAACTATTCCTATAACTATCAAGGTAACCTGAGCTTCGATTATCAAGCAACCAAGAAATTGCGCATCTCTCCTTCAGTTGGACTCGGCAGGAGCGACAACAACAGCGATCGTCATGAGTATCTGCGTGACAGTATCGACTATCTGTTTGATGCCATGAACAGTTACGGGCAGCGTACACAGACGCTGGACCGCCGTGCCGCCCTGAGTATCAACTTCAACACACAATTAAAAAAGTGGTATCTCAGCCTCCACGCCAGTATGAGCACCAATTTCCAACGACAGCAGATGAGTTACGATAGTGAGCCCCTCACCACCTCACTTACCCGCCATTACACACTGTGGAGCCCAAACGCCTTTCTCTTTCTGACCAGCATGGACGGAAAACACGACTTCACCGTACAATACTATATATGGCCCTCTACACCTTCCCTCACCAATCTTATCGACCGCCCTATTACCAGCGACCCGATGAACATCTTCCTCGGCAATCCCGACTTGAAAAAGAGTGAGCAGCACCAATGGTACGCCAACTATCGCCTGCGTAACGACACTATCGACCAGACGATCCGAATTTCGTTAAATGCAGGTTTCACCCACAACGCCCAATCCCAGGGTTACACCTATGACATGACAACAGGTGTTCGCACGTATCGACCTGAAAATATCAGTGGCGGCAACTGTTACATCAACTCCTCTGTCAACTGGACTCGCGCTCTCGGCAAACAAAAACTATGGTATATCGGCAACGAACTCGGCTTACGCTACAACAAAAGTACCAGTCTCGCCATCGCTACTGGCAGCACCAATTCCGAATTGAGTCGTGTGGGGACCTCCCTTGTGAACTACAAGCCCAATATCCGTTACCAGAAAAAGGATCTCACCCTCAACGCAAAGGGCGATTTCTCTTATCGTCATATCCACCGTAATATTACATACGGCGAACAGCCAACCGACATCTGGGACATTGCCTACGGTCTGAACGGCACTTACAAATTGCCTTGGAACTTCACTTTCGACACCGACCTGATGATGCACTCCCGCCGAGGCTACACTGATGTGGAGATGAACGACAACCGGCTTTACTGGGATGCCTCCCTCACCAAATCCTTCCATCAAGGTCAGTGGGTCATCAAATTGCGTGGCTACGATCTTTTAGGTCAGGTGTCCAGCCTCCGCTATAGCATCAATTCTCAAGGCCGTACCGAAACCTGGACCAACTCCATGCGCCGCTACGCCCTCCTTACCGTCGCCTACCGCTTCTCGCAGAAACCAAAGAAAGAAAACAAATAAACACTACGAATTATGAATAAACAAACTATCACCACCGCACTGCTCGCCCTTGCCGCTATGGCGGGACAGGCGCAAGTAAAATGCCACGTCGAAGGAACATTAGAGACCGACGCGTGGGGCGATGAAGTCATCATCTGTGAGGCAGGGACTGACCTGCGTGTTGTGGACGAGCCGCGCTTTCATGTGAAAGCAAAAGACGGGAAGTTTACCTACGACATTGAGACCGACTTTCCAAGGCTCTATGATGTGTTCTTCTTGAAACAATACGAAACGGGCAGATGGTTCGCGGGCAAATTCATCGCCGAGAACTGCAACGTGAACGTCACAATGTATGAAAACAAGCGGGTGCGTATCGTCAGCAACGGCGAGGAAGGACGTAAACACGCCGCAAAGGACAGCATAGAGGATGTGCGTTTTTGGAATCCTGTTCGGGAAATCGATGACCAATTGGAGAATCCAGACCGCAGGGCAGAGTTCTTTATGGCGGACTTCATTTCGGCCATTAATGAGGCGAAGACGTGGAATGTGGACAGTCTGCCACAGGCATACGTCGATTCCGTCCGTCAAATCATAAACCACTATATGCAGAACAGGAACGAAATGTACACGACGAAGGGCTGGCAACTGAAGCAACAGCGCGACAGCATCACCGATGGACTTAGGCCGTTCCGCCTCGCCTATGCCAAAGAGCACCCCATGCTTTGGACGCTCTACGATGTGCTTGACGCCATTCAAAACCTCAAACATGCAGACGACTATGTGAACTTCGACCCATCGGAGTGGGAGCCTTACCTGACGCTCTATCACGACAAGTTCATCAATTTATATCCCAGTCACCCCATTCACGACCAGATAGCCACCGCCGAGACAGCCTATCGCCTACAGCCGGGCAAGCCCTACATCGACTACACAGTGCGCAACACCGACGGTCAGCTCGTCCCCATCTCTTCGTTCATCCGAGGTAAGGTGGCACTTATCGACCTCTGGGCATCGTGGTGCGGCCCCTGCCGTCGTCACAGCAAAGCCATGATTCCCATCTATGAGAAATACAAGGACAAGGGCTTCACCGTCATTGCCATTGCCCGTGAGCGTAACCGCCAAGCGATGGAAAATGCTGCGAAGAAGGATGGTTACCCCTGGCCGAGCCTGTTGGAATTGAACGACGAGAATCAGGTGTGGCGCAAAAACGGAGCCGGCAATGCAGGCGGTGCCATGTACCTCATCGACCGCGACGGCACCATCCTCTCCACCTCCACCGATGCTGAGGAATTGGAGCCGCTCATTAAGAAAGCACTAAACATCGAATAGAAAATGAAAAAGCTAAATCTAATTCTTATGGCGTTATGCCTGAATGTGTTGGCTGTTCCAGCACAACAAGTATCCTCTGTAGATAACAATTTTCGTCTAAACATTCATGTTTCAGAAGGCGTCGACGATTCGGGCTATCTAATACATGTGTTTAATCATGACGGTAAACCATTGGATAGGCTTGCCAACCTTCCCGTCGAAGAAAAAGAATGTTCTTTCACCACCTATCTTGATGATGTATATTTGGCCGATGTTGTAGCCACGTCCCCCAATGATTCTGCTTGGAACCACATACGTTTCCCCTTTGTTCCGAACGAAACGGCGGAATTGAAAGTGATGAACGGCTCTTCCTGTTTGAGCGGAACAGGTTTCTATAGACAATGGATTAGGGCGGACGCACTGGTGGAGAATGTTCGCAACAACCATACAGAGGAAGTAACGAACTTCATGCTCACAAACTATCTGAAGGAGCATGGAAGTGAGGAAGGATGTGCCATGTATTATCTACAGAATAACATTCTTCCCTTGAAAACCATGCGAGAACTAATTCCTTCCACAGTATGGGATGGACGATTCAAGAAAATCATATCGATGTTCTATGTTCCTGACGACGAAGATATATTCGGTAAACTGCCTGGTTTTGAAAAGCATGAAGACGGCAGCATCACCATCAACGGTAAACCAGTAAAGAAAATTGTCATTGATGGCAAAGTAATACATGAAGAATAGAATCACCGCACTGCTCGCCCTTGCATTTAGTTACTGAAATGAAACATCTGACACCATATCGCCAAAACGAAACATTCCTCTCGCCGGTGAGGGGGATAGGGATGGTGTATGGGGGTGGATTAAGGGATTATCGTATGAACCCAACTGGGCAGTTCCTTAACGTATTGCTTGAATACCTTACCGTCAACCATGCGGAAGAGCAGACGCGCCTCTTGGTCATCAACAGAGTTGTCATAAATATAAGTTCGGTCTACAAGACTGCTCACTCGCTTACAATTAAGGATGGACTTGTAGTAGCGGGAAATAACTTTGGTGATAGGCACATCATGACCGCCTTTCATCACCCGTCTGGCAATACGAGAAGCATTGATGGAAGGATGGTTGGTGGCTACGAAGAAGAAACGAATAAAGAATCCCGCTTCGTGGGCACGACGGATGTAGTCAATCTTATCATCAGCCGAAAGAACGGTCTCAAAGATCAGGCTTTTCTTTTCACGCAGACACTCCTCACGCAATGCCTCGCAATAATTCACCGATTGCATGATTGCCTCTTGAGAGTTCCAGTCACCAAACTTATCGTTGGCAATTTGGTCTGGGTTGATATATATGGCATTCTCCATCCACTCATGATGCAATATTTGAGTGGTTATGGTTGTCTTGCCCGAACCATTTGGTCCGGCGATGACAATAAGAACGGGCTTGTGAACAGTGGCTACCATGTGGCTGAAATCTTCTGCGCATCCTCTCGCATCTGCTCAAAGAAGCGGGTGGTAGCCTCTTCATTTGTACGTTTAGCCTCCTCGGCAGCCTCCTTCATCAACTGTGAAAGCATTGCATCTGAAGGTTCCTCCATACTTGTCAACCGATATGTGTCAATTGTAGGATTCATAATCGTAATCTTTTTGTTCTCGGGGGCAAGGACGGTGCAAGCCGAGAGCAATCAAGTACACTTGAATTGCCGAGGCGTAGCCCGTTCTCGCATCCTTCGGCTGCAAAGATACAAAGAAAAATCGAATAAACAAAGAATTCGCATAAAATAACATGAAGTGCAACCTTTTAAACGAGAAAAGAAGTATGAGTCCTTAAATAAATAGCAAAACATTTGGGCGTTTCAAAGAAATGGAGTAACTTTGTCGCCCGAGAGCATCCGACAGCTTTCTTGATATTCTCGAACCGCAATTCAAAAATATCCTCTGAAAGACGGCTGCCTGCTCACGTATCCACAACGGAAACGTGGGCATTGGCCGTATCTATATACTGAGGATAGGCAATGCGGGCCCGAGAAAGTATATCGAGAAATCCAATTAACCCACGTTCTCCGTTTTTCTCCAAAATAATCTTATTGTTTAATTATTGAGAAAAACGTGAATATGAATCACAATGAAGAAGTCCCAGACAATCTGGGAGGACTTGGCGACTTGCTGCCCGCCGATGTCTTAAAGTTGTTGAACGAACTGCTGGAGCAACTGCACCGGAAAGACAAAAAACACCAAAGCAGCCCCGTGTTCATCTATGCCCCAGGTGGCCAGTATGTGGATACCCAGATAAACATTGGGAAGGTCCAACCCGACTCTCCCAAGGGAACGGAGAAAGGAACGAGTAACTTGCCTGAAGTGCTCGCTACCGATGGCGCGATGGCGTTATGGCGGAAGGCGCAGCAGGCGGGCTACGTGGATGAGCACTACCAGCCCCTGCTCTCGCGGACGCAGGCAGCACTCCTGGCTCACTATATGGCAAAGAAGTTGGAAATCAAAGATAAATGGAAGACCTTCGAGGTGTTATGGGATCGAAGGAATATGTATCGCGATTATTACGATGCCATGAATCAGGATCAAACCTATCTGTTTCTTGATAAGCTGAAAGAACTGTTCGAATAACATTTCTTCGGGCGAAATCTGTGAGAAAATAAATAGATTTCGCCCGAATTTACTCTATTTTGGGCGAAATCTATCACAAAATAGTTAGATTTCGCCCAAAATGCTTGTTGGTATCAAAGAATTATTGTATCTTTGCCGGGTGTTAAATAAGTGTGTTGTAATGGAAACTATTATTGGAAGAGAAGCGGAGATCAAAAGACTGACGATAGCTGTAAACAGTCCTCGTTCTGAATTTGTTGCTCTATATGGGCGTAGGCGCGTGGGCAAGACGTTCTTGATTAATCAGATGTTCCGGAATCAGTTCGCATTTAAGATGACAGGAGTTATCGAAGGCACGTTGAAAGATCAGTTTACTGCATTTGCCGATGCGATGAGCGATTACGGTTATGGTATTTCCGAGATGCCGAAAGACTGGATGTCGGCCTTTATCATGCTGAAAAATGCATTGAAGCTGAAAGTGAACAGTGGCGAGCGTTGCATCATCTTTATCGATGAACTACCGGCGATGGATGTGGAGGGCTCGAATGTAGCCAGTGCCGTAGGATATTTCTGGAATAATTGGGCCAGTCAGTTCGATAACATCGTCTTCATTATTTGTGGCAGTGCCACCAGTTGGATGATAACCAATGTCATCGACAGCAAAGGAGGACTTCATGACCGTATTACGGTTGAAATGCCGATTCATCCATTTACACTCAAGGAAACCGAAAGTTATCTTGAAAGCCAGCGTTTCATTTGGAATCGTCAAATCATACTACAGACATATATGATCTTTGGCGGTATTCCATATTATCTTAGTCTGTTAGACCGTGAGGAAAGTCTTGTGCAGAATATAGACCGCTTGTTCTTTAGTCAGGATATGCAGATGCGCCGTGAGTTCCGCCGACTGTTTAATACTTTATATAAGAATCCGGATAGATACATTGATGTCATCAAGGCCTTGAGTAAAAGTCGAAAAGGGCTGACTCGAGAGGAAATTGCCAAAGAACTGAAGTGTGCCAACAACGGACACTTGGGAAAACAATTAGAGGATCTTGTGTTTTGTGACCTCATACGTAAGAATGTAGTCCGTGAGAAGAACATAAAACGAAAAGATTCCATTTATCAGGTATGCGACTTCTTCAGTCTGTTTTATATGGCCTTTATAGATAAGGCTGAGGTTGAATTGCAATACTGGGCGCACCATATCAATACCCCGGAAATCAATTCGTGGATGGGACTTACATACGAACGGGTTTGTATGGCTCATATCCCACAAATCAAACATGCCCTGCATATCGATACCATCTCTACGCTTAGCTATTCGTGGCGAAGCAAAATGACAACCCCTGCAGCACAAATAGACATCATCATAGAACGGGCGGACAAGGTTGTTAACATCTGTGAGGTTAAATATAGCCAGGATGAATATAATCTGAATAAGGAGGAGTACGACATAATCTGTAAGCGTAAGAATGCATTTATACAAGAGACAGGACTTCGTCATACTCCCTGGATTACGATGATTACCACAGAAGGTGTAGCACAAGGTAAATATTCAGAGATGATTCAGAGTCAAGTCAGACTGGACGAACTATTTGAGATATAAGAAAATAGAACGTTCTTCCCTACCACGTTATACCCCCTACATATCCGTACATTGTAGGGGGTAAGTGTTTTTTCTTTTTCGTATCTTTGCCGCCGAGATATAATCTTTATCGTTATGGAAGAAGAAAAGCCTAAGAAGAAGCGAAAGAAGGCTCCGATTAAGCGAGAGCCATCAAGTTCGCTTGAAATGGCCGAGCGTGAGGAGACTCGACCGAAGGTCAAGAAAGCCGCAGAAGAGAGTGAGAAGGAGCATAAGCCGAACTGGCGGGAGACGCATGCCTCGAAACAGGACATCACGGAATTCCTCAACGGGGTGATCCTGCTCAGGCATAATGTGATTACTGACAAACAGGAGTTCCGGGTGCCTGACAGCGATGAATTTGAGGCCCTCGGCATGAAGTACCCCACGGGTAAGACACCGCTCGATGAGTGGCGCGAGTGTAAGGAGTGGCAGACGGTGAATGACCGCCTGGTCAACTCGCTGTGTAACATGCTGGCCATGAAAAAGGAGGTGCGGGTAAAGGATGTCTGGGACGTGATCAACTCCGACTTCGTGCCGCTCTATAATCCCTTCGTCCAGTACCTCCACCGTCTGCCGCCGTGGGACGGCAACAGCAACCCAATCCTCGAACTGTCGATGTCGGTCACGGTAAAGGGCGGTACTGAGGAACAAATGCTGTTCTACGTCTGCCTGCGCAAATGGCTCGTAGCGATGATAGCGGGCTGGCTCGAGGAAGGGAAGGTAAACCAGGAAATCCTCGTGTTCGTGGGTCGCCAAGGCATCTTCAAGACTACCTGGTTCGGGCATTTGCTACCGCCGGAGCTGCAACCCTACTTCCATTCGAACACCAGCTTCGGCAACATGACGAAGGACGAGGTGCTGAAACTGTCACAGTACGGGCTGATCTGCTGCGAGGAGCTCGACACGATGAAACCCTCGGAGATGAACCGCCTGAAGTGGGCGGTCACCACCACCGTGACCGATGAACGCAAGGCCTATGCCCATAGCTCGGAGCGTCGGAAGCATATCGCTACCTACTGCGGCACGGGCAACAATATCCGTTTTATCGACGATGACACGGGCACGCGCCGCTGGCTGCCGTTCGAGGTGGAGAGCATCGAGAGCCCGCATGAGCATCCCTTTGACCATGAGGCGGTCTTCGCCCAGGCATACGGACTTTATCGGAAGGGGTTCCGCTATTGGTTCAACGACCCAGAGATGCAACTGATGGCGTGCCACAACGAACGGTTCGAAGTGGCCAAGCCGGAACGCGAACTGATCAGTAAGTACTACCGTCTGCCTAGGAAGGACGAATGTGGTGATTTTGTCAGCTCTGCAGAGATCCTGCAAACCATCGGTGGCAACCTGATACCGCGGCTGACGATGAATAAGCTGGGGCGGGCGATGACAGCTCTGGGCTTCGAAGGCGTGCGCTCGCATGGTCAGCGGGGCTATCTGGTCGTGGCGTATCAGGCTGACGATATCAAGGCCAACCGTTCGATGCTGGCCTATGATGCCCAACCAGAGTTTGAGGCCTCGGCAGTATCGATAGACGGTGTGTTTGACGAAATGACACAATAATCTAAGACTTTCTCACGCGTACCGCGCCCGCCTATACGGTACGCACGAGAAAGTTCTATTTTAATCTGTCAATGTGGCAATTGAGGAGAGTAGGAGTAAAGGAGTAAGGAGAAAAGTAGAAATGAAAGCGATGTCGAAACAGCAGTTGGCTGATGCAGCCGGGGTGACGGTCACTACGTTGATGAACTGGTGCAGACCGTATCAGAAGGAGTTGGAGGCGATGGGCATGAGACCTAACTCCAAGGTGCTCTCACCACGGATCGTTCAATATATTGCTGACCTGTTCTGCATAGAAATTACACAGTAGGGACGGTTCTTACTGTGTAAATTTCATGGAAACCTGTTTATCTCACGGAAACTATGGAAAGCCCAAAACGTACTTCTGGAATGTCGTATCTTTGTATCCGGTAAGCAAGACGAACCGAAGGGATGGCTTCCACGGTTTGTTCAGATATCTCGGACGACTCATTCAGATTATTTCCATACCCCTATAGGGATTATCTGAACACGTCATAGAGACTATCCGGATAGCACGAAGAGACTATTTGAACGACGCGTAGTTGCCCCCCTCCTTTTAGCCTCGGCTGCCAATAATTATCAATTTTCAATTATCAATTAAACAAAATGAGTCAGAAGTACATTAAATCACAGAACAAGAATTCGCACAATGCGAAGAGCTACGGCAAGTACTATGCGACTGCCGTGTATGACAACCATTTCATCGGTACGGAAGAGCTGGCGGATTTCATCCAGCAGCAGGCCTCGGTGAAGAAGTCGGACATCAAGGCGGTGCTCGACGAGCTGGGTGCTGCTATGAAGCACTATTTCGAACTGGGCCAGAAGGTGAAGCTCGACGGCATCGGCATCATGAAGGTGGGCTTCTCGTCGATCGGCGTTGCCAGGATCGAGGACTGCACCTCGGCCACGATCACCACGCGTCGCGTGCTGTTCCAGCCTGAGACGGAGCGCGTCGTGGTGGGTCAGGAGAAGAAATCCGACGGCAGTGTCAAGCAGAAGTACGTCAACGCCATCACACTGCTGAAGGACGTGGTGTTCGAGGAAACGCACGACAATGCCATGAATGCAGAGCCGGAGGATGAGGACGAGACGAACACAAACTCAGGAAACGAGGGTGGCAACAGTAGCTCTCAGCAGGGCGATAACAGCCAGCAGGGCAGCTCGCAGAATGGCGGTCAGAGTCAGCAGAGCGGTTTCGCACTGACCATCGCGACCAGTGGTAGCGGTTCTTCGACCGTAACGCTCAATGGCAGCTCCGTGACCTCGGGTGCCAGCCTGAACGAGGATGACGAGGTGGAGATCAGCATCACACCGGCTGAAGGCCAGACACCGACAGCGACGCTGAACGGTTCGAGCATCGAACTGACTGAGAATGAGGGCGTGTATACCGGTAACTTCGCAATGCCCGGTCAGGCCAGTACGCTGATCATCAACACTGGTTCCACCGGCTACGACGGCGGTGACGGCGGTGAAGGACTCGATAAGGACTAGCGCGAGCGCTAGCCCTAGTGAATAGTGAAGAGTGAATAGTGAAAAGTATAGATTGAGAATAGATGAAATTTAATCGTAGTAAAATCGGGAAGGTCTTGAAGTTTGTAGGGTCATTGATTACGCTGGTGATCACCACGTTCTTCGTCCAGGCCTGCATGAAACAGTGAATAGTGAAAAGTGAATAGTGAATAGTTATGCGAACCATCACATTGATTATTATCCATTGTTCTGCGGTGAGGCCCGACCAGACCAGTTCGGCCGCTCAGATAGATACGTGGCATCGCAAGGATAACCACTGGAAGTTGGGTATCGGCTACCATTACGTGATCCGACGAGACGGGAGCATAGAGCCAGGCCGTCCTGAATGGCTGATAGGCGCCCACTGCGTGAACCACAATGCCCACTCGATCGGCGTCTGCTATGAGGGTGGGTTGGATATCCGCGGTCAACCCGACGACACCCGCACACCGGCACAGAAGGCTGCCATGCGCTCATTGCTCGAAGACCTCCACGCGCGTTATCCCCGCGCCGTAATTCTAGGACATCGCGACCTTAACCCCGGAAAGGATTGCCCCGGTTTCGAGAATGTTGCAAAGGAATATGCCGACTTGCAGCCGAAATAACAAGAATCCCCGCTCAGCCGAGCGGGGATCTTTTATTTCTTATGGTTCGCACAGCGCGGTGCAGACCTTATCTTGGAAGGTCCTTCCGCTGGCGTTGCGCAAAACACCCTGATTGATGATGGCAAAGGCCAGCCGATGACCGTTGGCAGCGGTACAGTAGCCTGCGAGCGACGAGATGCCTGTCAGTGTGCCCGTCTTCGCCCTCACGTTACCATTGGTGAAGGCACCCTTCATCCGTTTCTCCAACGTGCCATCGACACCCGCGATGGGCAGGGCGGGATAAAGCATGCCGTAGACATTCTGGTTGTGATAGGCAAAACGCAACAGACTCACCAGCAATTCTGCAGATACATAATTATAAAGCGATAGTCCGCTACCGTCGGCAAACTTATAATCTCCGGGATTCAGGCCGATACGCGTGATCAGTTTGTTGATCCACTGACGGGCGTGGGTGGCTGTGGCATTCTTCACACCTCCTGACGCCGCTATCTGATAAAGCACCGACTCGGCATAAAGGTTATCACTCTCTTTGAGCATGCGCATCAGCACCTGGTCGAGGGAGTGGAACCGTGAGCAGAGATGGATCAATGGACGGTTCTTGGTCTTGTTATTGACAATTGCCTCTTCGTTGTCCACCACCGTGATACCCCCGTCGCGCAGTTCCTGACGGAAACGCTCCATAAACAGATCCTTCTTACCGATGAGCAGCGGCGTGAGCGAGGGATTATCATCATCCCAGCACCAGCCTTCGCCCAGACGGGTATCATCCTTCATCGAGGTGTCGGCAATCAGACGTCCGCAGATGGTGTCGATACCCATTTTCTGCATGCTCTCCACGAAGGCCCGCATATCATCGTTGTTAAAACGGGGATCCATGCCGCCCACGCAGTAGAGATTGCCTCGGAGGATGTTATGATCGATGGTGCCTGTATAGTAGAGTTGTGTACGGAACTGGTAGCCGCCGCCCAGCTTGTCGATGGCGGTAATGGCGGTCACAAGTTTCATGGTCGAGGCAGGACGCAATGTCTGTTTCTCCCCCTGGCAATAGATGACGGAGTCGGCTGTCAGGTCGTAGACCATCAGCCCCAGCTGTGTCTTCTTCAGCAACGGCTCGTTCATCAGATGGTCGAGGCGCGCCTGAACATTCTCCGGCCATTTCAGCGTACTGTCGATGGCGACGGTATCCACGATGACTGTATCGGCAATCGTGTACTCCACAGGTGCAGAGATCTGTCCCCAGGATCCAGCCGTCAGGCTCAAAATAGCAATGATAAGCAGTATTTTCTTCATATCAGCCACAAAGGTAGTAAATTTTTCACTATTCACTATTCACTATTCACTTTTTTTTTCTATCTTTGCAGCAGATTATTGATTTTGCTTATGTTATACAAGTACGACTTTCTGATTATCGGAGCAGGTGTGGCCGGTATGAGCTATGCCCTGAAAGTGGCGCGTGCCAAGAAGGGCAAGGTGTGTATGATCTGCAAAACCTCGCTCGACGAGGCGAACACCTCGTTTGCCCAGGGCGGTGTGGCCAGTGTGACGAACATGAAGGTGGATACCTTCGACAAACATATCGCCGATACCATCATTGCAGGCGACTATATCTCCGACCGCAAGGCCGTGGAGCAGGTGGTGCGTCAAGCACCCGCACAGATCCAGGAACTGGTGCAGTGGGGTGTCAACTTCGACAAGAAGGACGATGGCACCTTCGACCTGCATCGTGAGGGCGGACATTCCGAGTTCCGCATTTTGCATCATGCTGATGATACGGGCGCGGAGATCCAGCGCGGACTGATGGAGGCAGTGCGCAACTGTCCAGACATCGAGGTGAAAGAAGATCATTTCGCTGTGGAGATCATCACCCAGCACCATTTGGGCGTACGTGTCACGCGTCGTTCTCCTAATATCCAGTGCTATGGTGCTTATGTATTGAATCCTAAGACGCAGAAGGTCGACACCTATCTGTCGAAGATCACCGTCATGTGTACAGGTGGCTGTGGTGCCGTCTATCTCACCACCTCGAACCCCGTCATCGCTACGGGCGACGGCATCGCGATGGTCTATCGTGCCAAGGGGACGGTGGCTGATATGGAGTTTGTGCAGTTCCATCCCACAGTACTTCACAACCCCTCGGAGACGCATCCCGCCTACCTCATCACCGAGGCCATGCGTGGCTATGGCGGTATCCTGAAACTGCCTAATGGTGAGGAGTTTATGCAGAAATACGACGAGCGCTTGTCGTTGGCGCCGCGTGACATCGTGGCACGTGCCATCGATAAGGAGATGAAGATTCATGGTATTGACCACGTCTGTCTCGACGTTACCCATAAGGATCCCGAGGAGACGCGTCATCACTTCCCCAACATCTACCAGAAATGTCTCTCAATTGGCATCGATATTACCACCGATTATATCCCAGTGCGACCTGCTGCCCACTATATGTGCGGTGGCATCAAGGTCGATATCAACGGCCAGAGCAGCATCGAACGACTCTACGCCCTGGGTGAGTGTTCTTGCACAGGATTGCATGGTGGTAACCGTCTGGCCTCTAACTCACTCATCGAGGCGGTGGTCTATGCTGATGCGGCAGCGAAGGACTCGCTGGCGCATGTCGACCTCTATGATTACAACGAAAAGGTGCCCAAGTGGAATGACGAGGGTACGATGACCAATGAGGAGAAGGTGCTGATTACCCAAAGTGTCAAGGAGGTGAATCAGATCATGTCGAACTACGTGGGTATCGTTCGTTCTGATTTAAGATTGCACCGCGCGTGGGATCGTCTCGATATGCTGTACGAGGAGACCGAACGTCTCTTCAAACGTGTCAAGGCCTCGAAAGATATCTGCGAACTGCGTAACATGATCAACGTGGGTTACCTCATTACCCGCTGGGCCCTCGAACGCAAGGAGTGTCGCGGTCTTCACTACACCATCGACTACCCCGTACACGCTTACGATAAGAAATAAGAAAAATCCCCGCTCGGCTGAGCGGGGATTTAAATTGTTTAGTAGGTCATCTTTGGCTCCAGTTCTTTGGCCTGGTCGATCATCTTCTGAATCTCGCTGACTGCAGGAACACGTCCGCAGATGTGGAACTCAGCGTTGATCTCCTCGAGCTTCGGCTGCAGATTCTCTGCCACACGGTGACGGAACTCCTTGACGGTGTCGACGCCAGCCTTCTCGAGCAACTCAGAGAACTGAGGGCCTACGCCATTGATACGGAAGAGGTCGGCATGGTTGGTCCAGCGCAGAATCAGCTTCTCGCTGATGCCTGTGGCGTCTGCCAACTCCTTGCGGCCCTTGGGGGCAGCACACTTCTCGAGCAGTTCACTTACTTTGTTGATACCAGCGGCAACCAGCTTCTCTGCATAAACGTCGCCTACTCCTTCGATGTCAATAATCTTGTAATCCATAATCTGTTGGTTTTAAATGTTTATAAGTTTGTGAGATAATAAGTTTTATGCTGCAAAGATACAAAAAAAAGTGAATAGTGAATAGTGAATGGTGAATAGTTTATGTTTTTTTTGTAATTTTGCATCAAAAATAGAGACCATGCACGTATTCTTGAGTGAGGATATCTGGGATTTCGACCTCAATGCGGCTTTGGAGGAGATTTCTGAGCAGCGACGGGAACAGGCTCTCAAGTTCAAACACGAACTGGGGCAAAGGCTCTGTGTGAAAGCCTATCAGTTGTTGAAACGCGGACTGAAAGAGGTGTACGGCATGGAGGATAACCCACATTTTATATATAATGAACACGGGAAACCCTCGATCGAAGGTCATCCGGAGATATTCTTCAACCTCAGCCATTGTAAGGAGGCGGCTATCTGCGCCATCAGCGATAGGCCTATTGGTGTGGATGTGGAGTCGGTGAGGGCGTTCAACGACAGTCTGGTGCGCTATACGATGAACGATGATGAGGTGCGCGAGATAGAGACGGCTGACGACAGGGCGGTGGCCTTTATCCGCCTGTGGACCATGAAGGAGGCGGCCTTGAAATTACAGGGTACGGGCATTAGCAATGAGATGAAACAGGTGCTGCAACAAAAAGGTCTTGAATTCGAGACTTTTATTGATCCTGGGCGCCGATTTATCTACTCAACGTGTCAATTTTACACTTAATCGCAAAAAAAAACTGCAAAAAGTTTGTTGGTTTACAATTTTTTGTGTACCTTTGCAGCCGATTAGTTAGGACCATTAAGAAACCATTTAAAAAATTTTTTCAGGTGAAGCGTTTAGTAAAAGCATTGTTGATTGGATTACCAGTTGTTACATCGTTAATGTTGGCAAGTTGTGGCGGCTCTAAGAGTGAGGCCCCTGCTGATGTTGATGCTCCCGAGATTCTCAGTACAGACACGACCATGGTGTCGGACACTCTGACATCAGAGGTGTCGGCAATGGTGGATCGCGGCGTGGTACTGGAGCGTGTGCAGACCATCTATTCGCTCATCAAGCAGGAGTGTACCTATCTGGGTGGCTCTACCGACAGCGATCTGCTCGACAAGGCTTTCTGTACAAAATCGTGGAACCAGTTGCTGATGGCCGTTCGCCGTCAGGAGTATCTCACCAATACACTTTTCTTTGAGGTAAACCACTGGACGATGTCACACGACACCGACCTCGTGAGCTTCGAGGAGTTTGAAGTGAGAAACATTGCCTTTACAGATGGTGAGAAGCGTGCACAGGTTGATTTCACTGTCTATGAGGATAAAAATTATACACCAGCCCGTATCGAACTGGTGTATGAGGATGGTCAGTGGAAGATAGACAATTTCTATCATTTGAAGTATATGTTCAACATGCGTGAACGTATGTGGCAATATCTGGATAACACCCAGATGGCCTATCTCCTCTAATCAGGATTTCTCTTTTATTTTACGAGATTACCCAGGATGTCGCGCGTGAGTTCCTTTGTGATGGAACGCGTGGCAGCACTGGTAGCATTCTTCACCACACGACCAGTGGCTGAGGTCTTCGACTTGGTCTTCTTGCCCGTGACCTTATCGCTGACATAGGTGCCGAGGATAGTGGCGAGGGTGGAGGTGATGGCGGTCAGTACGGCCTTCCACACCTTACTCATCATGCCGGGCTTCTTCTTCTCGGCCTTTCCCTCTGCGGGCTTGGGGATATCAATCTCAGTCTCTTGCTTTTCTGCTTCTGCCAACTGACGCTCAGCATCGGCGATGAGCATTTCAAAGGCACTGTCGCGCTGCTTGGTCTCGTCGTACTTGCCGAAGATGCGACTCTGACGGATAATGTCGTTGCGCTGACCTTCGGTGATGGCTCCGATCTGTGACAACGGGAACAGAATCTTGGCACGCTCCACCATGTTGGGCGCTCCTTTCTCATCGAGGAAGCTGACAAGGGCCTCACCGGTCTCGAGGTTCATGATGGCCTCGTCGGTCTTAAATTCAGGATTGGCGCGGAAGGTGTCGGCAGCGGTCTTCACGGCCTTCTGGTCCTTCGGTGTATAGGCGCGAAGGGCGTGCTGTACGCGGTTGCCTAACTGACCTAGGATGTTCTCGGGGATGTCGGTCGGACTCTGGGTGATGAAATAGATGCCCACACCCTTCGAACGAATCAAACGGATAACTTGTTCAATCTTATCAAGCAGAGCCTTCGAGGTGTCTGTGAAGAGCATGTGGGCCTCGTCGAAGAAGAACACAAGTTTCGGCAATGGCAGGTCGCCCACCTCAGGCAGGGTGGAGTAGAGCTCGCTCATGAGCCACAACAGGAAGGTGGAGTAGAGCTTGGGCTGCAGCATCAGCTTGTCGGCAGCCAACACATTCATGATACCCTTACCTCCTTCAGTCTGCAGCAGGTCGTAGATGTCGAACGAGGGCAGACCGAAGAACTTATCGGCACCCTGGGCCTCCAACTGCAACAGGGAACGCTGGATAGCGCCGATGGTGGCAGTGGTGATATTGCCGTATTTCGTGGTGTACTCCTTGGCATGCTGTGATACCCAGTCGAGCATGGCGCGCAGGTCCTGCAGGTCGTCGAGTAGCAGTCCGCGCTCATCGGCAATGCGGAACACGATGTTCAAGACACCATCCTGCGTCTCGTTCAACTGCAACAGACGGGAGAGCAGCTGCGGGCCCATCTGTGAGATGGTGGCACGCATGGGATGACCTTGCTCGCCAAAGACATCGAAGAAACGTACGGGACAACTCTGGAACTCGGGATTCTCGATGCCGAACTCAGGCAGACGCTTCTCAATGAAACCACTCAACTTTCCCACTTGGGAGATGCCAGAGAGGTCGCCCTTCATATCGGCCATGAAACAGGGCACGCCTGCC
>JAEEGK010009683.1_pt1 | contig 22435 bp, 23 predicted proteins | sample 8958771 | NCBI WGS metagenome assembly JAEEGK01 (sample SAMN16246547, study PRJNA631951) | gut metagenome | biome: gut microbiome; feature: rumen; material: SC-attached | host: Bos | place: Iran: Karaj | collected 2018-10 | reverse complement strand
CCGTACTTTGCGCGGGCTGCCCTCACAGAGGACTTTTCAATGCTCTTAAAGGTATCTCCGCAGATATCTTTGTCTCGGGCGATATCGGATGCTATACACTCGGTGCTCTGGCTCCTATCAATATGCTTGATACGTGTATCTGTATGGGTGCTTCGGTATCCGCGCTGCACGGCAGAAACCTCGTCAGACCGGAAGGCGCGCGTCGTGCTGTCGCTGTTTTAGGCGACTCGACCTTCATTCACTCCGGTATTACCGGACTTATCAATGTCGCTTACAACCAGAGCAATACCAAGATTATTGTGCTTGATAACTCGATTACGGGCATGACAGGTCACCAGCAGAACCCGACAACGGGTAAGAGAATAAATGGTGACCCTACAGCGGCAGTTGACCTTGAGGCTTTGGCCAAGGCCTGCGGTATTTCGCGTGTGCTTGTTGTTGATCCGTATGATATACCCGCAACTAAGGCAGCCATAGAGGCTGAACTCGAGGTTGACGCTCCCGCACTTATCATTTCAAGGCGTCCCTGCGTACTTCTTAAGGAAGTAAAGCACGAGCCTCCGTTTACTGTTGATGCAGAGAAGTGCGTGGGCTGTAAGGCGTGCCTGAAGATAGGCTGCCCGGCTATCTCTATCTCAGACGGCAAGTCCGTAATTGACTTCACACAGTGTGTGGGCTGCGGAATGTGCCTGCCTTATTGTAAGTTTGATGCAATAAAGGAGGGTAAATAATATGACTAAGTCAATTATGATTGTCGGCGTAGGCGGACAGGGAACCCTTCTCGCTTCAAGACTTCTCGGCAATGCCCTCATCAGTCAGGGCCTTGATGTCAAAATTTCAGAGGTGCACGGCATGTCGCAGCGCGGCGGTTCGGTTGTCACCTATGTCAAATACGGCTCATCGGTTGACTCGCCGATTATAGAAAAGGGCGAGGCAGACATTATCCTCTCCTTCGAGGAACTCGAGGCCGCGCGCTGGCTGCCGTACCTGAAGACAACAGGTAAAATGATTGTAAATACACAACGCATCGACCCCATGCCGGTCATCACCGGCGCGGCAGAATACCCTTCGGGAATCCTTGATTCCCTCCGTGCCGCCGGTGCTGACGTTGTCGCCGTCGACGCGCTGTCGATTGCCCTTGCCGCAGGCAATGCTAAGGCAGTAAACGTAGCCCTCATAGGCGTCATGGCCAAGTCCACAGACATCCCCTATGAGACCTGGATTTCAACCATTAAATCTACAGTTCCCGAAAAATTCCTTGAGCTTAATCTGAAGGCTTTTGAACTGGGATACAACTCATAGGAGTTTTTGACAACATTTTTGCAGAGCAAAAATCAGAGACGCGACATTTTATTTGATGTCGCGTCTCTTTTTCTGCTTTAGCAGAAAGTTGTCAAAAGAGCCGTTCCTACGACATTTATTGACACAGCAAAATGCTTTAACATACCGTTCATACGCGATTTTTGACCTCTCATACCTAAAGCGGGATTTTCCTTAAGTGAGTCGCTATAATGGGGTTGCAATGATATTGACAACCCCTATTAAATAGGGTAAACTTAAGGAAGTGAAGGTATTGTGACAAGAGAATTTGTGATGTTGCCGGAATTCGATAGGCAATGGAGTCTGCTGGGTTTAAATGACGATGATCTGAAAGTGTTGCAGCAAGAATTGTCGGACAATCCCGAAAAAGGCAGTATTATTGAGGGGACCGGAGGCCTTCGCAAAGTCAGATTTGCAATTAAAGGAAAGGGTAAAAGCGGAGGAGCCAGGGTTTGTTATGTGGATTTTGCCGTGCGCGAAACAATATATCTGATAACGGCATATTCAAAGAATGAAAAAGATAATTTGTCAGATGAAGAGAGAAATAATATACGAAAACTGTTGAAGCAGCTGAAATAGCGTAAAGGAGCGTATGATATGGGAGTATATGAGAGCATTTTAAAAGGCTTAAATGAAGCGATTGAATATGAGGCGGGAAAAGGAAATGCAAGAGTCACAAAGTGTACGGTTAATCCTGCGCCTGAATATGATTCAAAACAGATAAAAGACATAAGGTTATCTTTGGGTATGACGCAGCTGACATTCGCTGAAGTTATGAGTGTTTCCCCTAAGACAGTGGAAGCCTGGGAAGCCGGCACAAACAAACCTATAGGCTCTGCCAGGAGGTTTATGAGTGTTTTAAAAAACGATCCTGCAATGCTGGCTAAATGCGGAATAATATCAAACTGATTTTATGGCGGTAAAAATAAAGAGCAACTCCGGATGGAGCTGCTCTTTTTTGTTGTTAGTTGTTGCTTTTGTTATTGCTTATTTGTCGCCGCGGATTTTGCGGAGGAGAGCAAAGATCTCTTCTCTGTCGTATACGGCATAGGTAGGATAGATGATCATCTCGAGCATGATGGAGTCTGCAATCTCGTCGAAGTGCTCGTCCTTGATCTCGGGGATGAACTCAGGAATACCGAACTTGCGGCAGTATTCGCGGATCCATTCGATGATCTGCTTGGCCTGCTCAGTTTCGCTTGCATTGGGGTCTGAAATACCAATGAGAACGCCTGCGCGGGCAAGTCTCTTCTCAACGAGAGGACCATATGCCTCAAGGATGATGGGAAGGACGGAACCGATTGCGCGGCCGTGAACAAGGTGGTATTTAGCACCGAGCTTGTGGCAGAACGGATGGACATATCCGGTGAACTCGAAGTTCAATGTCTGTCCGCCGAAGTATGCTGCCTGGCAGAGAGCCTGGCGTGCCTGAAGGTTCTTGCCGTCAGCATAAGCTGCATCGATATTCTCTTTTACGAGTCTCATGCCGCGGATTGCGTACTCGTCGGCACGGGGGTTGTGTGACTTGTTGATGTAGCCTTCAAGGCAGTGGCAGAATGCATCGAGAGCGGTCTCGGCTGTTGCCTTCGGAGGAAGACCTGCGGCGAGAGCGGCGTCAAGGATGACTGCCTTCGGACGCATGGCTGTGTCGGAAACCGTAATCTTCTGGTCGGTTCTGACGTTGGACATTACAGCGGCAACCGTGCTTTCCGAACCTGTGCCTGCTGTTGTCGGGATAGCCATGAGGAAGGGAACGTTCTTGCCTTTGCCGGCAAATGTTACGGGGAAGTAGCCCATGGCTCTTCCGAGTTTCTCGGCTGTGAGATTAGGTCTTGCAGCGTTGCAGAGAGCTATCTTTGCGCAGTCGATTGATGAACCGCCGCCTACTGCTACGGCGCAGTCGCAGCCTTCTTTTTTGTAGAGGGCATAGGCGGCATCGATGTTCTCAATTGTGGGGTTGGGCTCAACTCCGTCAAAAATGGCATACGGGAATCCCGCAGCATCCATGGCATCAGTCATGGTCTTGAGAACGCCGAGACTTACAAGGACCTTATCTGTTACGATGAGGGCCTTTTTGCACTTGTTGAGCTTTAAAATCTCAACAGCGCGGGCACTTGAACCGGGGCCTTCGATAACATCCTGGAAAGGAGTTACGTTTTCCCAGAAGAAGTGCTGGGATGCGGAAATGATGGCTTTAATTCCGAACACAAGCTTCTTGCTTTCCGCAACCTTCGACATAATGTCTTCAAGTTTCATTTTATTGCCTCCCTATATATAAATTTTTTAATGCTCATAAATTTAAGTTACCACAATGAAAGAAAAAAGACAAGAAAATAGGAAGTGTCCTAGAAGTTTATTTTTTAACAATAAAAAGCACTGCGGCTTTCGCAGTGCTTAAAGTATCTCAAGTCCGTGTTTTACCGGGTTTGTGAAGAAGACATTTTCGTACCGCTTCTCCAGCTCCGCGGCGCAGGCCCTTGCGGGTATTTCGCTGTCGAAGATGGCGTAGACGGAGGGGCCGGAGCCGCTCATGCAGGCGGCCTTGGCGTTATGCGCCAGCATAATCGCCTTTATGTCCACGCGGTCCGGCACTTCGACAAACTGCTCGAAGATATTCTTTATCTTCGAGTAGACAGTTTTGTCGTCCTGATTTGCCAGGGCATGGACCATGCCGTCCCTGTCGCAGTGGCGCAGGTAACCTGCGGTGTCAAAGGCGTCATAGGCGGCCTTTGTCGAGACGCTCTGGTCCGGCTTTACGAGGACAATGTATTTGTTCTCAAAAGGCGGAAGGGGAGCGAGTACCTGGCCTATGTCGAGCGCCGCCATTGTGCCGCCTTTCAGGCAGAAGGGCACGTCGGCGCCTATTTTCACGCCTATGGCGCAGAGTTCTTCAATATCGTAGTTCGCGCCGGTGAGGATGTTGAGCGCATAGAGCACGGCAGCTGCGTCCGCGCTGCCGCCCGCGAGACCGGCCGCGAACGGAATGTGCTTGTCTATGTGGATTTTCACGCCCGGGGCAGGCTTTCTGTCAAGCTTTGCCATGAAGGCCTTCGCGGCCTTGTGGGCGATGTTTTTCCTGTCTGTGGGGATTGCCTCTTCGGAGCAGGTTATGGTGACCGTGTTGGGCCTTCCGGCGAGTTCAACGGTTACATCGTCATATATGCCGATCGACTGCATAATCATAAAGAGATTGTGGTAGCCGTCATCGGTTTTTCCGAGGATATCGAGCATAAGATTTATCTTTGCGTATGCACGGATGACCATATATGCGCTCCTTTCGTGAATATGGGGTTATTTTACCATAATTTGATTGAAAAAAGAATACCTCTTTGGTATTATATATCAGTATCTTAGAGAAAAGGGGCGATATTGCATGAGAAAAAGTGTATTGCTGAAGGTTCTGTTTACCGCTGTTGCGGCGCTGACAGTCCTTATGGCGACATTCGTGCCTGCCTTTGCCGCAAAGGGCGTATATACCGTCGCTGACGGAACGGAAACCGTAAGGGTGGGAGAAATCCCGAACGAGCCCGGAAAGGACACAAACGACTCGATTATTGTCGTAAACCTGCCGAGTTCTGTCAGAAACATCGAAAACGGCGCTTTCAAGAACTGCCCCAATATCAGAATCATGAATGTTGACGGACGCAGAAACTCGGTCAACTTTGACCCCAAGTACGTCTTCTACACCATTCACGGTCTGAAGGTCAACTACGACACGCCGCCCATGGACAACGTACCTGCGGAGTATACGACTCAGTCTGCGGATGCGACGACAACGACGACTAAGGCTCCGGAGACGACAACAAAGGCTCCCGAGACCACGACCGATTCTTCAACGACCACCACGACGGAGGCCGATACCACTACAACCACGACGGAGAGCTATTCCACGGTTGACTCCTGGGAGGAACTTATCTCGGGCGATGTAGCCGAGGACGCCTCTGTTGAGAAACCGTCAGTCCTGGCCAAGGTCCTGCCGTTTGTCGGCGCGGGCGCAGCTCTTATCGGCGCAATTGTCCTCATGGTCATCAAGTTTAAAAAATAAGGATTGAAGCTCCGCTCTTTCAGCGGAGTTTTATCTATAAAAAGGGGAGGAGGAATGACATGGACAGCAGGCTCACAGAGATTGCAAAACGTGAATCGAAAAAGCTGCTTGTGCACATCTGGGTGTGCGTAAAGTGGATAGCCTACGGCATGTTCACCGGTGTCATCTTAGGTCTTATCGCGACCGGTTTTGCCTATGCCATGAGCGCGGTCACCTCGCTGCGCGGCTCATATCCTCTGATTATCCTCGGACTTCCCTTCTCGGGACTTCTGATAATCTTCCTCTACAAAAAGTTCGGACAGACTGTCGTGAAGGGCACGAACTCTGTCATAGCTTCCGTAAACTCTGATGAGAAGATGCACTTCATCATGACTCCTCTCATCTTCGTCTCATCGATAATCTCCCACATGTTCGGCGCATCTGTCGGCCGTGAGGGCGCTGCGCTTCAGATGGGCGCATCCATGGGACATACATTCGCAAAATGGCTGAAGCTCAGCGAGAGCGACCAGAAGATTATGATAATGGTCGGCATGAGCGCGGCCTTCTCAGCTCTTTTCGGCACGCCGCTTGCGGCCGCGATCTTCGCCATGGAGGTTATCTCCGTAGGCGTCATGTACTATGCCGCCCTCGTGCCCTGTCTGGTCGCGTCACTCACGGCCTACAACCTGGCGAAATATCTCGGTGTGACCTATCCCTCATACTCGCTCACCGATATTCCCGCATTTACGCCTTACACCGTCAGTATGACGGCGATTATGGGCTTCTTATTTGCCCTCGTCTCTATCCTCATCTGCGTGGTATTTGCGCTGACTGAGAGGGGCTTCAAGAAGTATTTTGAAAATGAATACCTCCGTATTTTCATCGCAGGTGTGTTTGTTGCCGCCATGAGTTTCCTTATAGGAAATCAGGACTACAACGGACTGGGCGCTCCGGTTATCGCCCTGGCGCTTGCCGGAAAAGCCGTATGGTACGCATTCCTGCTCAAACTGATTTTAACCGCCGTCTCACTTGCCGGCGGATACCGCGGCGGCGAGATTGTACCGTCGCTCTTCATAGGCGCGACCTTCGGCTGCCTGCTCGGCGGCATAATGGGTCTGCCGCCCGAATTCTGCGCGGCGCTCGGCATGGTCTCCGTATTCTGCGGAGTCACGAACAGCCCGATTTCCTCGATTATTATCGGTATCGAACTGTTCGCGGGACAGGGCCTCTGGTTCTTCGCCCTCGCCATCGCGCTCTCATACGTGCTCTCGGGATACTTCGGTATCTACAAGAGCCAGCTCATAGTCTATTCGAAGTACAGATCCGCTTATGTCCACAAGACGGCAAGGAGATAGTGAAATCCCAATGGCAGAAATCAGAGAAGAAAACAAAATGGGTGTAATGCCGGTAGGCAAACTCCTTATAACCATGGCCGTGCCCATGATCCTTTCAATGCTTGTGCAGGCCATGTACAATATTGTCGACAGCATGTTCGTGTCGAGGCTTTCGCAGGATGCCCTCTCGGCCGTATCGATGGCCTTTGCCCTGCAGAACCTGATGATAGCCGTCGGAGCGGGCACGGGCGTAGGCATTAACGCCGTGCTCTCGAGGAGCCTCGGCGAGAAGAAGTTCACCAGAGCCAACAAGGTTGCAAACCACACAATCTACTTCTGGCTCATCTCATATGCGATATTCCTGACCATAGGTCTTACGCTCACGCATACATACTTTGCGTCGCAGACATCTGACCCGTCGATTATAGAGTACGGCGTGCAGTATACGAAGATAATCCTGTGCTGCTCGTTCGGCCTCTTCGGCCAGATGTTTTCCGAGCGCCTTCTCACTTCGACAGGCAGGACCTTTTTGTCGATGGTCACGCAGATGACGGGTGCCGTCATCAACATGATCCTCGACCCCATCTTTATCTTCGGCCTGCTCGGTTTCCCGGCGCTCGGTATAAGGGGCGCAGCCATTGCCACCTGTACGGGCCAATGCATCGCCTGTATTGTCGGCTTCACCTTCAACTTCACGAAGAACAAGGACATTGAACTCAACCCGAAATATATGAAACCCGAGGCGAAGATTTTCTCAAGGGTCTACAAGATAGGTATTCCCTCAATCGTCATGGGCTCAATAGGTTCTGTCATGGTCTACGGACTCAACAGAATAATCATAGAGTTCACCAAGACGGCAGTTGCCGTATTCGGAGCCTACTTCAAGCTCCAGAGCTTCGTCTTCATGCCCGTCTTCGGTTTAAACAACGGTATTATCCCGATTATCGCGTACAATTACGGTGCGAGAAATCGCGAGCGTATAATGAAGACCATAAGGCTGGCCCTGGCCTTTGCCTTCTGTGTCATGGTACTGGGCCTTGTAATATTTGAGGCAATACCGCAGGTGCTCCTCGGACTGTTCCGTTCGGGAGACCCCGCAGAAAACGCCGCTCTCATTGAAATCGGCGTGCCCGCGCTCCGCATTATCGGCATTCACTTCATTATCGCGGGCTTCTGTATTGTCATAGGTTCAACATTCCAGGCCCTCGGCAAGGCGATGTATTCACTCGTCGTGTCGCTCATGCGTCAGCTGGTGGTCCTGCTGCCTGCGGCATATTTTCTCTCACTTACGGGCAGCCTTACAAATGTCTGGTTCGCTTTCCCGATAGCAGAATGTATGTCACTTGTCGTGACGACATTCTTCTACAGGACTAAAATTCTTAAAATGCTTGATTTCAAAGAGGTGGACGATGATCTGGTATAAAGTAATTCTCGCACTTGTACTGTCGTATCTGATAGGTTCTTTCCAGTCCTCATACTGGATGTGTAAAATATTCAAACACATAGACATAAGGGAACACGGCAGCGGAAATCCCGGTTCCACAAACGTCATGCGCGTATGCGGCTTTAAATTCGGTTTTCTCGTGCTGTTCATGGATGCCGTAAAAGGTGCTCTGGCAGTGCTTATGGTCAAATACGGCTTCCACTGCGACGACGTGGCGATACAGCTCCTCGCGGGCCTTGCAAGCGTCCTGGGACATAACTTCCCGTTCTACCTCGGTTTCAAAGGCGGAAAGGGAGTTGCCTCAACGCTCGGCATTGTGCTCGTCATAAACTGGAAGGTATTCCTTCTGGCAGGCATACCCGCACTGATTGCTCTTCTCTCGACCAGAATCATGTCGATTGCCTCGCTCACCTTCGGTACGATGATTGTCATTGCGTTTGCCGTCTTCTACTTCGCAAGCGGCAATTTTGTTGCCATCATCCTTGCGGCTGCCTGCTATCCCGCCATGATGTTCTACAGACACAGGCAGAACATAAAGAGGCTGGTAAACAAGGAGGAAAAGCCGCTCTGGGAGTGGAAGAAGAAGGATAAGGAATAATAAAAAAGCCCGCCGATTTCGGCGGGCTTTAGTTTTTGCTTACATGTGGAAGAGATTGTCTGACTGGTACTCGGGCTCACAGGTGAGGTTTATTCCGAGTTTCTTGAAGATGTTCGCGTCCACGCGTGAGATGATGACCGTTGAGTGCGCTTCGCAGCCCTTGAGGTCCGCGAGGTGCTTCATCGCCTTGGCGGCATTCTTATCCGTAGCAGCAGCAATTGAGAGGGCGATTAAGGTCTCATCCGTATGGAGGCGGGGGTTCTTGTTGCCCAGGTTTTCTGTCTTGAGTTTCTGGATGGGCTCAAAGACCATGGGCGGGATGAGGTGGACCTCATCCTTTATGCCGGCGAGTTCCTTCAAGGCGTTGAGCAGGACGGCCGAACAGCCTCCGAGCAGGTCGGTCGTGCGGCCTGCGACAATATGGCCGTTCGGGAGCTCAATCGCCGCGGCGGGAACTCCGCCGTTGTCGCGGGACTTGGCGAGCGAGACCGCGATAACCTCGCGGTCGTCTACGGACAGTCCCGCCTGTTTTACGAGCATCTCGAGCTTCTGTACTATCTCGTTTCCGATGATACCCTTCTTCTTGTCGCAGAGGGCCGTGTAGTAACGGCGGATAATCTCCTGGTTCGCCGCGGCAATACAGACGTCATCATCGATAATACAGTTGCCCGCCATGTTTACGCCCATGTCCGTGGGAGATTTGTACGGTGACACACCGGAGATCTCCTCGAAGATGGCGTTTAAGACAGGGAATACTTCAATCTCACGGTTGTAGTTTACGGTTGTCTCTCCGTAGGCCTCAAGGTGGAACGGGTCAATCATGTTGACGTCGTCAAGGTCGGCTGTTGCCGCCTCATATGCGAGGTTTACGGGGTGCTTGAGCGGCAGGTTCCAGATGGGGAAGGTCTCAAACTTCGCATATCCGGATTTAATGCCGCGCTTGTTGTCGTGGTAGAGCTGTGAGAGGCAGGTGGCCATTTTTCCGCTGCCCGGTCCGGGAGCGGTGATTACGACAAGTTCACGTGTGGTGTGAATGTACTCGTTCTTGCCGAATCCGTCATCGGATACGATGAGCGGGATGTTTGACGGATAGCCTTCTATGGGGTAGTGACGGTATACATCTATACCGAGATTTTCAAGTCTTTTCTTGAACGCGTCAGCCGCCGGCTGATTCTGATAGCGGGTCATGACCACGCTGCCGACATAGAGGCCTATGCCTTTGAACGCGTCGATGAGACGGAGGATTTCAAGGTCGTAGGTGATGCCTATGTCGCCGCGTACCTTGTTCTTCTCTATGTCGCCCGCGTTTATCGCGATGACGATTTCAGCCTTGTCCTTCAGCTGCAGGAGCATCTGCAGCTTTGAGTCGGGCTTGAAACCGGGCAGCACGCGTGATGCATGGTAGTCGTCGAAAAGCTTTCCGCCGAACTCAAGATAGAGCTTGCCGCCGAACTGCTTTATGCGCTCTGCGATATGCTCGGACTGCATCTCCAGGTATTTCTTGTTGTCAAAACCTATTTTTGCCATACTGTGTCCACCTCTTGTGCTATTACAACAAACCTCTCGGTTTTTGTTCTGCTTGTGCAAGTGGAGAGGGTGACTGTCTTTTCCTCTCCGGTAAAGTCATATTTTTTGCCCGTCTGAAGCTCGGAGCGGGTTATGAGATCGGAAAGCCAGTCCTTCTGTGTGCTGTCGTTTTCCGTGTTGAATGTGTATACGGGGTCGGTGACCTCGACTGTCAGGGCGGCGATTATCTCGTATTTCTTCTCCTCGTCGCCGTTTAAGATGTAGACGTACGGATGACTGTCATAATACGCCTTTTCCTTGTACTTCTTCAGTGAGCCGAACATGGATTCGTTCTTCGTGTTGTGGCCGTAGATGACCGTGTTCCTGTCGGCGAAGGTGCAGCCGGAGTCCACGAAGATGCTGCCGAAGTCGGAGTAGGTGTGGTTGTAGGTGTGCTTGAGGTAGTAGGAGTTGTTGTCCGGTACAAGCAGCGGATAGTCAACGGGTGTCTCCGGGATTCTTATCCAGCCGTTTATGTCCTGATTGACCTCCTTAAGACCCTCAAGGTCCACGGTGAAGTAATACTTCTCCTCCTCGGTCTCGGTGCCGGCCACGTAGGAGCTCTTTGCCTCATCGTAGATGGCGTCGCCTTCCCTGTAGCTTTTCCAGATGCGGTAAAGCTGAAAAAGAGAAATGAGGGTCAGCGCGATGAAGAAGAATTCCAGAAATGTGAGAACTTTCTTTTTCACGGTGACACCTCCTTTAAAAATACTCTATTATTTTAACATATAAGCGCTCTATTTTAATACTTTATTTTCAGTTTTATTGCTATTATAATAGTTGTGTATCGCTTTTTTACACTTTAAAGAGGTATCTGATGAAAGTAAAAAGATTCGGAAAACTTACGGTCTTTTTGCTTGTCGCTCTTCTGATAGCTGCGCTCCTCTTCGGATGCAAGAAGGAGGAGAAGCCCGAGCCGACGACCGCGCCTGCGCCGACGACAACCGTCGCGCCGACTGACGCCACAACCGAGGAGCCCTCCGAGGATGAGTCTTCGGAAGGCGGCGGAGGCGGAAACGGAGGCGGCGGAGGAAACGGCGGAGGCGGAGGCGGAAGCCAGGGCTCCGGCGGACAGCAGCAGACGACGCAGGCAAAGACCACTGCCGCGACAACGGCAAAGTCAACTTCATATTACCCGCCGCAGGTTATCGGAACCTCCGCGCCGGGCACCGCGACAGAGACTTTTTCGGACGGAACGGTCATAGATTACTCAAACTCCGCTGACGGTTACATCATGATCAAGTACAGCGGAGCTCACTCAAACGTCAGGGTGCAGATAGCGACCCCCGAAGGTCCGACCCCGACTTATCCGATCTTCTCGACCGGATGGGAGACCCTGCCGCTGACAAACGGCAACGGAACCTATAACATAAAGGTTCTGGCGAATGACGGAGGCAACCAGTACGCGGTTGCGGGCTCGCTCGCGCTTCCGGTCTCGCTGTCCTACTCGACGGCCGCGTTCTACAGACCGAACATATTCTGCAACTACAACGCGGGCACTCCCTGTGTGGGCTACGCGGCCGAGCTGACGCGAGGCTGCGACACGGAGGTCGCAAAGATAGAGGCCATCTACAACTACGTCGTAGGCAACTTCAAGTATGACTACGGAAAGGCCTCATCGGTATCGACATCCGCCTATATACCCAACCTGAACAGTGTCTGGGCCTCAAAATCCGGCATCTGCTTCGACTACGCCTCCACGATGGCGGCCATGCTCAGGACCCAGGGCCTTCCGACAAGGGTATGTGTCGGAAATGTCAACGGAGGCACATACCACGCCTGGATAAGCGTATATGTCAAAGGCTCGGGCTGGGTGAACGGTATAATTCAATTTGACGGCAATTCATGGAAACTCATGGATCCGACATTTGCATCGACCGGCGGCAACAAGTATGACTGGTCCCAGAAGGGCAGCTACGCCGCAATGTACTACTATTGATTCTAAGGAGAAACGAAATGGCAAGACAACTTGACGGACCTTATCTCTCTTCCTTCTGTATGGAGCTCTCTCTCTGCCTCAAGGCGGGTATCTCGCTCGGTGAGGGACTCTTCATGCTCGCTCAGGATGAGACTGACAAAGACTTAAAAGAGATGCTTTCCGGTCTCTATGACAAGATGGACGCGGGCACGAGCCTCGAGGTCGCTCTCGAGGAAGCGGGCTGCTTCCCGAAGTATCTCGTTGAGATGATTGAAATAGGTTCAAAGACGGGCCGCCTTGAGGCGGTTCTCAAGGCCCTCTCCGCATACTATATGCGCCAGGTGCAGATAACCCGCAGCATAAAGAGCGCGGTTGTCTATCCGCTTGTGCTTATGTTCATGCTTCTCCTTGTAATCGGAGTCCTCATCACGAAGGTGCTCCCGATATTCAACGATGTGTTTAAGGAGCTCGGTGCCGAGATGAGCCCTCTCGCCGTAAGCATTATGCGCTTCGGCACGGGCGTCACAAGGTACGCCGCCGTAATTCTCGCGGTGGTCGTAGCCATCGCGATAGTCGGCGTTGTAATCGGCGCCGTGCCGAGCCTTGCCCTGAAGTTCTCGAACTTCTGGAGCAAGATTACATCCAACAGAAAACTTTCAAAGAAGATCGCCTCAGCGCGCTTCGCGAACGGCATGGCCATGACGCTCGCCTCCGGTCTTGACACCGAGGAGTCACTCGACATGGTTGAGCGCATAACCGAGAATCCGGTCATGCTCGGCCGCATTGCGAAATGCCGCGAATATATTAAAAACGGCGACCTCTTCGTAGACGCCGTCGCGAAGGCGGAGATCTTCGGCAGCATGTACTGCCGCATGCTCTCCATAGGCTTCAAGACGGGTACTGCCGACACGGTAATGGACGAGATTGCCCGCCGCAGCGAAGAAGAGGTGGACGAGAATATCGAGTCCGTAATCAATAAAGTTGAGCCGACACTTGTAATCATAATGTCGGTTATCGTAGGCGTCATACTTCTTTCGGTAATGCTCCCGCTCATGAGCATAATGACAACCATAGGCTGAGGACAACGAGGTTTTTAAATGGAAACTAAAGTCAGAAAACGTTCGGTGTCCGAAGTCCTTAGAGGACACCTTATGGCCATAATCTTCTTTGTGGCCGTCTTCGGATTCTTCATCTACGGCATAAGCAGTGCCGAGAGGAACTCTGCCTCAGAGGGCAGGAAGGTTCTTGAGGATAATCTCCGCAAGGCGGTTGTCTCCTGCTACGCCCTTGAGGGAGCTTATCCCGCGAGCGTGCAGTACCTGGAGGAGAATTACGGCCTGACCTATGACAAGGATAAATATGCAATCGGCTATGTGGCATTCGCCTCAAACATCATGCCGGACATGCAGGTCATAGAACTCGAAGAAGCGGAGGCGGATGCCCCATGAAGAGAGTGAGTATGACCGTGGACAGCCTGTTCACACTGGTTCTTTTTGCGGTATTTGCCGTCACGGTGCTCTTCGTTTTAATGAGCGGAGCGGGCGTGTACAAGGACACACAGACTGTCATGACAGAGAGATACCAGGAGCGCACCTGCCTCTCATATATCACCGCCAAGGTGAACCACTACGATGAGGACGGCAGAATCTACATCGCCGAAGTTGACGGCATTAAAGCCCTCGCGGTCGACGAGCAGATGGGCGGCCTGGACTACACAACATACATCTACTGTGCGGACGGTGCGGTGAGGGAGATCATGGTCGAGAAGGGGCAGCCCTTCAAGGCCGCTGACGGACTTCTTATCGTGGAGGCTGAAAAGCTTGAGTTCGTGCAGAAGGATAACCTTCTGAAGGTTATCTGCACGGGAGAGAGCGGCAAGACCGCATTTGTGACTCTCCACGTGGCTTCCGGAATGGGAGGTGACGCGGCGTGAAAATGAAAACCCGCTCCAAGTCATCCCTCTTCCTGATGGAGCTTATCATAGTCCTCATGTTCTTCTCGCTCTCGGCGGGAATCTGCATGAAGATTTTCTCGAGCGCGAAGGTTAAAACCAACCTTTCGCGCGACATAACAAACGCGAGTTTTGCCGCCGAGAGCCTCGCTGAGTGCTACAAGGCGCAGAAACTCGACGGAGCCGACCTGTCGGCCGTCTACCCCTATGCCACTGACTACGACGGTGTTTACACCGTCTACTATGACAAGGACTGGACGATGGCCGAGGAGTACAAGGGCGCCTACCGCGCGACTCTGAAGGAGCACTCCGAGGAGTACTTCACTGAGGCGCAGATAGTCGTCTACGACCGTGTCGGCAACGAACTCTTTTCCATGGTTTGCGCAGCGAGCGCAGGAAAGGAGGCGGACTGATGGAACAGAATGAAAGAAGGCCTTCCGGCATAAACATAGGCAGTGCCAGTATCATAATGGTCTTTTCGGTCCTCTGCCTCACAATCTTCGCGGTGCTGACCTTCATTACCGCAAACCATGAGTACAAACTCGCAAACAAGTCCGCAGACTACGTCAAGGCGTATTACGACGCAGACACGAGGGCGGTCATAACCGAGGGCAAAATCCGCGAGATAATCGCGGACAGCGGCAGCGTTTCAGGCGCGGCCGCGGCCGTAAACGACGCCGGTATAGGCGTCACGGCCACCATGGAGGGTGACGGCTGCCGCTTCGCGTACGCGCAGAAAATGGACGAAAACCAGGAACTTCAGGTGGAACTGCTTTACGGCGGCGGAGAGCTCACCATTGAAAAGTGGCAGCTCGTAAATGTCGCTGACTGGAGTGCCGACGGCGAAATACATCTCTGGGACGGTGATTCATAATGGATTTATTGACATTACTTCGCGGCGCTGTGGAGCAGCAGGCCTCGGATATCTTCGTTATTACCGCTTTGCCTTTGAGCTACAAGGTGAAGGGCATAATCATGCCCGTTGACGGCTCGGGCGATGAGCCTCTGAAAGTGGCTGACGCACGCTCCCTTGTTGAGGAGATGTACGACACCGCGGGACGTCCCATGGACAAACTTTTAAAGACCGGTGACGACGACTTTTCGCTCGCCATCTCCGGCCTCTCACGTTTCCGTGTAAGTACTTATAAACAGCGCGGCACGCTTGCCGCGGTAATCCGTCTCGTCTCCTTCGACATCCCGAATTACAAGGACCTCGGCATACCCGAGTCCGTCATGTCGATAGCCGAGAAGACGAAGGGTCTCGTTCTCGTCACTGGCCCCGCCGGCGGCGGTAAGTCCACGACCCTCGCGTGCATAATCGACCGCATAAACAGGACGAGGAACGGACATATAATCACTCTCGAGGAGCCCCTCGAGTATCTTCACAGGAATGACAAGTGCGTAATCTCGCAGCGCGAGATAGGCTCCGACTCGGAGGACTATGTCTCCGCCCTGCGCGCCTGCCTGCGCCAGGCTCCCGACGTAATCCTCGTCGGTGAGATGCGCGACTACGAGACCATCAAGACGGCCATGACGGCTGCCGAGACCGGCCACCTCGTCATCTCCACGCTGCACACGGTCGGCGCTTCGAATACGATTGACCGTGTCATCGACGTCTTCCCGCCGAATCAGCAGCAGCAGATCCGCGTGCAGCTGGCTCAGCTCCTTCAGTGCGTGGTCTCGCAGCAGCTCATACCCACGGTTGACGGCTCTATTGTTCCGGCCTTTGAGGTCATGAACTTAAACAGCGCCATACGCAATATGATCCGTGAGTCAAAGGTCCATCAGATAGACTCGATAATCGCTACCTCGGCCGCCGAGGGCATGGTCTCGATGGACACGAGCATATACGATCTTTTCGACAAGGGAATCATCTCCGAGGCGAACGCGATAAAGTTTGCCCTCAATGCCGATCTCCTGAAGAAAAAGATTGCGATGAAGAAATAAAAAAACTCCCGGCCTGCGGCCGGGAGTTTTTAATTTAACTGAGTTCCTTAAGTGAGAAGATGACGAGGGGATAGTCCTCCTCGTACTCGGGGTACTTTGAGACGAGCATCTCGAAAGCGGTGCCGTTCTTGTCCCTGAAGATGAGCACCAGTCTGTCCTTGTCGGAGTCGAGCTGCTTCTTTATGTAATCGTAGTCCATGAAGCGCTCAAACGGGAGGATGAAGTCGTCTGAGACATAGGTGCTTTTGAGGTCTTTCATCATATCGAGATGTGATTTGAATGTCTTTGCATAGACATCGTAGTTGTCACCCTCGGTGGAGTACACGAGGCGGCTCATGCCGTTTGAGAGGTCTATGACATAGACCAGTATATAGTTGTAGAGAAGGCGGTCTATGACGGCCTTGTTGAACATCTCGGACCTGGTCTCCTCGTTCCTTTTGACGACGTCGTCGACAGGCAGGGCGTTGAGGAAGAAAACCATGTGTCCGGTACCGTCATCAACGGGAATGACGCGTGCGCGATACCAGTGGTACTGGCCGTCCTCTTTGTTGAGCATAAGAAACTCTGCGCGGAGGCTTCGGTCCTCCCTGTAGCAGGCTTTGAGGTTTTCGACGGTCATTTCGCTCTCAAACCTGTTAAAAAAAAGAGGATGGAGCAGTTCGCGCGCCGCAGTGAGATATTCCGCAAAGGTGCGCTCGACCGACTTTTCTTCGCCGTAAAACGTAATACAGTAGTCATCGTTTACGTCTATAATGGTGTTGAAGAAGAAAATACTGCCGAGGTACTTTGAGATTATTCTCTCTACGCGTTCTCTGTCCATCTTCATGGGTATCCCTCCGTTGGGATAATATTGGAGCTGGAAACGTGACTCGAACACGCGACCTGCGCATTACGAATGCGCTGCTCTACCAACTGAGCTATTCCAGCATGGCTGTCGTGCCTAAACATATTACCACACTATGTTCTTGAAATGCAAGGTGTAATATGGTAACATACATAGGTAAATTTTATTAAATAATAGGATGAAATGATATAGATTATTTCAAAAGCGAGGGATATTTCATGAAAAGAATAATTGCACTTTTAATGATCCTTGTCATGATCTTCAGCTTTGCGGGCTGCAAGAAGAAAGAGAAGAAGCAGCCTCAGTATGCTGACGGCGGTACGCAGAATACCGGCACATCGGTTGACCTCTCCTCGTTCGAGGGAAAGAGAATCAAACCCTATCTTGAACTCATCGCAAGCCGTAACTTCTACTATCAGAAGGCCATGTCAGACGGCTCTATGGTAACGTTCACATGTATCGGCCAGGATGAGAAGATTTCGCTCTCGCAGGGCGCGAGCTTCATCAAGACCGGTGACGGACGTATCTACTATGTCGAAGGCAACTATTACTTCGAACTCACAGATGCTCTTGTAACCAAGGAAGGTCTCGAGGCCAAACTTGAGGATATCAAGACCGTACTTGCTTCCTATGAAGCGCTCATATTCGGTATGCTTGAATTCGTGCCCAAGGAACTCGATAAGACCTATGATGCTCCCGGCTATGTCCATGAGGAGTATATGGATGTCGAGAACAACTATGCCTACAGTTTCTTCTTCAACGAGTCCACGGGTGAGCTTGCATCCGTTGTCGAGGTTTCTAATCTCACAAGCGGCACATACGATGTAAAACTCGGTGTACCCTCAGCCAACGCAATCAGCAATACCTTCACAAACGGTACGCTTGTTGACAGCCAGGAGGCCATGAACGAGCTTTCGGGCAACGAGGCACAGGGCGGTGCAAATGCCGATGCAAATGCGAACGCAAATGCTGGCACAAACAGCACAACAGTACCCGTACAGACAACAAATCCGTAAGCCATGACTGTTTTAATCACGGGCGCGTCGAGGGGGATCGGCGCCGCCACGGCGAAGGTTTTTGCCGAGCACGGCTTTGCCGTTGCGGTAAACTTCAAAAACAATGAAGAGGCGGCAGCTTCTGTCGTCGACGAGATAAATAAAAAAGGCGGCGTCGCAAAATCCTACAGAGCGGACGTGGCCGACCCGGCGCAGGTCGCTGAGATGGTGAGGTCAGCTGAGGCTGACCTCGGCCCCATCGATGTCCTGGTAAACAATGCCGGTGTCTGCGTGTCCGGCCTCCTGCAGGATATGACCGACGCCGACTATGACTTTTTAATGGACACAAATGTCAGGGGAGCGTTCAACACCTGCCGTGCCGTTTTGCCCTCGATGATATCGAGGAAGGGCGGCGCCATTGTGAACGTCTCATCCATGTGGGGAGAGACGGGAGCCTCCTGTGAGGTCCTCTACAGTATGACCAAATCAGCCCTTGCCGGACTGACCAAGGCGCTCGCCAAAGAGGTGGGTCCTTCAGGCATCAGAGTCAACTGTGTGGCCCCCGGAGTCATAGATACTGACATGAATTCCGGTTATTCCGAGGAGACCATGAACGAGCTTAAAGAGGAGACCCCTCTTTCGGCCATAGGGTCTCCGGACGACGTAGCTAAGAGCATTTACTTCCTCTGTAATGAGTGCTCGGGCTTTGTCACCGGACAGGTTCTGGGCGTAAACGGAGGCCTGGTCATATGAAAGTAAAGGTAAAATACTTTACAGATAAGATTGATAAGCTCTGCTATATCGACGGCAAGTCAGACTGGATAGATCTGCGTGCCGCCGAGGAGATAAAGATGAAGGCGGGTGAGTGGAAACTCATACCCTTAGGCGTGGCAATTGAGCTGCCCGAAGGATACGAGGCCCACGTAGTGCCGCGTTCATCAACATTCAAAAATTTCGGCGTTATCCAGACAAATTCCATGGGCGTCATTGACACCACTTACTGCGGCGACAATGACCAGTGGTTCTGGCCGGCACTCGCCATGCGTGACACGGAGATACACGTAAATGACCGTATCTGCCAGTTTAGGATAATGTCAAATCAGCCGCAGCTCGAATTTGTCGAGGTTGACCACCTCGACGGCGAAGACCGCGGCGGCTTCGGCTCGACCGGCCGAAACTGAAACAGCAAAAACTTTGGCAAAGGAGAAATTAAAATGGCTGAAAAGAAAAAGTTTCCGGTCACCCCGGTGATTGCAATTGCGTTCATCATTCTTTTCATAGTGCTCTGCACATTCACGGGAAGCATTATGAACGCGCGCGGAACGCTCTGGGCACTGCTTCCGCCTGTCGTTGCAATCTGTCTTGCGCTTATCACCAAAGAGGCTTATTCATCCCTCTTCATAGGCGTAATCGTCGGTGGTCTTATGACAACCTCATTCCATCCCATTCTGGCACTCGGTAACATAACCACTGCCGGTATCACGGATGCTGTTGCGGGAAATGCGGGTATATTCGCATTCCTTGCAGTCCTCGGCATGATTGTCGCTCTCGTCAACAAGTCGGGCGGCTCCGCTGCCTTCGGACGCTGGGCACAGACCCACATCAAGACCAGGGCGGGCGCAATGCTCGCGACATTCGCACTCGGCGTAATTATCTTCATTGATGACTATTTCAACTGCCTTACGGTAGGTTCGGTCATGAGACCGGTTACGGATTCAAAGAAGATTTCACGTGCGAAACTTGCCTACATCATCGATGCCACAGCTGCACCGGTATGTATGATAGCTCCCATCTCATCATGGGCAGCCGCTGTTTCGGGCTACGCTGAAGACGGCCAGGGTCTCAGACTCTTTATCACGGCCATTCCGTATAACTATTATTCGCTTCTTACACTCGTATTCATCATCACTATCGCAATCATGGGATATGACTACGGTTCAATGGCAATACATGAGCAGAATGCCAAGGAGAAGGGCGACCTCTTCACAACAGGTGTGTTTGAGGGCGAGCAGGAGGAAGCTCAGAATGAAAAGGGCAAGGTAATTGACCTCGTTCTTCCCATCCTCTTCCTCATTGCCGTTTCCGTTTACGCTCTTGTATATGTAGGCAACTGCATGGTCGGTGACGACTGGGTATTCGATCCGACACAGAAGATGAATCTCGGATTCATAGATGCCTTCTCAAATACCGACTCGACAATCGCTCTTCCGTTTGCTTCCTTTGTGGCTCTTGTGTTCACCATCATCTATATGGTCTGCAGAAAGGTGCTCACTTTCAAAGAGGCAATGAAGTGCGTTCCCCAGGGCTTTATCGCCATGGTACCCGCAATGCTTATCCTCACACTCGCCACAGCTCTTAAGAATATGACAGGTATCCTTGAGGCACGTGAGTATGTAGGCTCCGTTGTAGAGGGTGCTTCGGGAAGTCTCTATTCATTCCTTCCCGCAGTTATCTTCGTGATCGCCTGCGCTTTGGCTTTCGCGACAGGTACATCGTGGGGTACATTCGGTATTCTCATCCCGATAGTCACCGCCATCTTCCCCGTAGGCTCCGTACTCGGTACAATAGGCATTTCCGCGTGCCTCGCGGGTGCTGTTTGCGGCGACCACTGCTCACCCATCTCCGATACGACAATCATGTCCTCGGCGGGTGCTCAGTGCAACCACCTGAATCACGTTTCGACACAGATTCCTTACGCCCTGACCGTGGCCGGCATCTCGTTCGTTATGTTCATTCTCGCCGGCTTCATCCAGAACGCTGTCATCTGCCTTGTAATCGGTACTGCGCTTACAATTGCGGTTCTTTTCGGTATCAAGTATCTTGTTAAGGGAAAGCCCGCTGCAGCTGAGACAAAAGCTGCTGAATAATCCATAAAAAAACAACTCCGGCAGGAATCCTGCCGGAGTTTTTCTTTTGTCTATTCGACGCCCCTGTAGTAGAGGCCGCGCGTGAATTCGCCCTTGGGCTCGCTCTGGTCGCGGAAGGCCTTTAAGACTTCGGAGACCTTCTCGGGAGTCTCGACCGAGAAGTACAGAAGCTGGAAGTCGATGCTCTTCAGGTCAGCCTGTCTGTCCGCGAGCCAGATGGGCCTGGAGTTTAAGACCTCCGAAGCGCGGCCGCCGTTTGCCTCACAGGTTACGGGGAAACGGATTCCCTTTCTGTCGGTCAGGCAGAGCCTGCTGTTGCATGAGCGGCAGTTGCGGCCGTTCTTTATGGGGCAGTTTCACACGAGCATGAGGGGAATCTGTCCGTATGAGACTATACCGCGCGGCACGGGTGTGCGAAGCGCGCTTATCTTTGCGATTTCGAGTTCGGTTGAGATGACTGAGGAGTGCAGTCCCAGTTCCTCATACTCCGCGAGGGCGAAACTGTTGCAGATGTTTAAAGTCTGCGCGCCCATGACGCGAAGGCCCGCACGCTTTGCGAGCATTACTGCGTCAAGTGTGCCGCAGTATGCGAAGGCGGCGCCGCGCGACTTCGCCTCTTTCAGTTTCTTTCTTATCTCGCGCTGCGGGCCGAAGAGAGCGCGCGGCATTTCGACACCGTAGGGTATGCCGAGTTTCTTTATGCGGGAATATTTATCCTCTGTTGTGAAGAGAGGGATTATTATCGAGGTCACACGGTATCCCGGACCCTTTGTAAATTCGGAAAAATCTGCCGGTATCTGATCGGCGGAGGAGAACCGTGCGATGGCGTTAGGCCGGGTGGCGTCCGGTTCCTTCTTCATCCATGCGACAGAGTGTGTGCCGAGTTCCAGCAGACCTGTCTTGGTGTAGTCCGCTATGGAGATTTTATACTCACTGAAGAAGGTCGGTTTCTCATGACCCTCAGCCAGTTTTTTCTCCAGGTTTTCAAGGGCGAGTCTTCTTATACTGTTTATCTCTGACAGAGGTATGTTTACATCTTCATCGACCTTTATGTCGGTCGCCTGCACCTTAAAAGGAGTACCTCCGGTCTTGTGGAGCTGGTCACGGATTTTAGAGACATCCGTGGCGTGGCTCTGAGCCCTCTGGACCTTGTATGACGAGGTTACGAAGGTGTTTGTTTTTCCGGTCGATGCAGAGGCCAGGAGAGGCTTGTGGAGCTCCGCCGTGAGTGAGAAGGAGATGGGTATGGTCTGAGGCTCGCGCTCATAAAGCCTCGCGAGTTCTTTGAGCACCGGCGCTGCCGCGGTGACGTCCTCGTGGCGGCGTGTTCCGAACATGGAACGGCCGGTTTTTTCTGTGTAGTAGCCGTCGGTGAAACCCGAGCGCGAGAAGACTGCGCGCAGCTGCTCTTTGAGGCGGGCTTCATTTTTTGTCTCTATGCCTGAGTAATCGACGAGGTCTGAGTCGCGCTTGTCTTTTGTGACACGGTCAATTGTCGCGCGGCAGGCCGAGACGGCGGCCGCGACATATTCCGGACGCTTCATGCGTCCCTCTATCTTGAATGAGTCAATGCCGAGCTCGGCGAGCTCCGGCAGATGTTCTATGAGTGAGAGGTCTTTGAGCGACA
>JAEEGK010009681.1_pt1 | contig 22436 bp, 13 predicted proteins | sample 8958771 | NCBI WGS metagenome assembly JAEEGK01 (sample SAMN16246547, study PRJNA631951) | gut metagenome | biome: gut microbiome; feature: rumen; material: SC-attached | host: Bos | place: Iran: Karaj | collected 2018-10 | reverse complement strand
TTTTTTTGATTTTTATTATAAACTAATTTAATTTGTTGATATGCTTTAATTTCATTTTCAGTTTGAAATTCAAATGATTGTAAAATAGATATAATTAGAGATATAGAAAAATGTAATCCAAAAAATCCAACAAATACTATTAATAATCTTGTTGCTTCTGTTTTAATTTGATAATCACCAAATCCACAATTTACAATTGTTTGACATAATATCCAAAATGAATTATAAAAATCTAATTTTTTATCCTTTTCTTTTATATTTTCTAATATTTGAAATAAAAAATTTGTGATTAATAAAAATAAAATCAATAATATTAAATTAATTTTAATTGGATGTGATTGATTTAAATATTTTAATTTAAATAATAATATTCTTTTATTATTAAATAATTTCCATAATCTTATTGCTCTAAAATCAAAAGATAATAAAAATAATCTAAAAAAAGTATAAACTCTTAAATAACTAAAAATTAATAAAAACATATCTGAAGTATAAAAAATGGTTAAATTTTCAATATTATCTTTATATTCATAAATATAAGAAAAAAATGGATAAGGAAATAATAAATGAATTACAACTTCAATAACTGCCTTAAGATAATTAATTTTATTATTGGGATATGATAATCTAATATTCAAAACATATTTCATTAATCTTATATTTTTTAAAAAAATTTGCCTAATTACAACCAAAATTGAATTAATAATTGATAATAAAAAAGATATCATTCTTAAAATATTAATTTTTTTATTTAATTTTAAATCATTATTCATAAATAAAAAATAACTTAGAGATAATAAAATTATAGTAATAAAATCAATACAAAATACAATTATGTTCACTTTTTTAACATTATTTTTATTTTTCAATAATAAATATAATATAGTATCATAAGAAGCAGATTGTAAATTACTTATAAAATCCTTTCTTCTTGAATTTAATTCATTATATATTATTTGGTCTCTTTTCATACTCCATTGATGTCTTGGTAATAAATATTTTGAATTATTTGAAAATTTACTAGTACTAAAAAAACTAGGTCGATTATTATCAAAATTATGAAGATTAACTGAACTTTTTATTATTTTATTTACTTTTCTTACTTTACGTGGAGACCTTACTGGTGATAAAGAATAAAAATTTTTTGAAGATGAAGTATAATTATTCATTATTTTTTTATATTTTTTTTTATTTATTTCCATATTTACATTAATTAAAATTTAATTAATAATTAAAAAAAAAATTAAACATAATTAACAAAAATTCTTTTATATAAAAAATCCATTTATTTTTTTGTTTATTAGAACTTGATTATTTAATATATAATATTACATAATTAATATCATTAATATTATTTATGAAAAGAAATAAATATAAAATTTCAAAAAAAAAAAATATTTAATAAAAAAATAAAAATATATTTACCCATAATAAAAAAAGATATTTTTTTAAAATAATAATTTTTAGTAAAAAATTTTAATTTTCTTCAATTTTTTTTAACTCTTGTAAAATTTGATTAACCTTAACTTTAGTATCATCAGTACTATTAACATGAATACCTTTAGTAATATCATCACAAGTAGCAATTTGATAATCATTTCCTCCAGGAATAGTTTTATCACCAAAGAAAATAATATTATCATAATCTTTAAAAAATCTTAAACAATATCTTTTATCCCAACCAGTAGGAAATAAATCAAAAGAAATTTGTCCTCCAATAACAACAGAAACATTATATTTCTTTTCAAATCTTTTATCAAATTCTTCTTTAAATTTTTCTAAAATATGATGTTCTTTATTAAAAATAACAAATTTTTCTCTATCTTCATGTGAACAATCTCTTCCAATAGGAGAAAAATTAATAGTACTTGCTCTAAATTGAATAAAAGATCCTCTTTTAATAGGAATTTTTAAATCTGCAATATAATTTAAACCAAAATTTATCATTTCTTGAATTTGTTCTTCAGTTAAATAATCTTTTATATTTTTACTATCATATATATTTAAATTTGAATCATAAGTTGATACACCATTTTCAGTACATATTAATTTAAATATTGATGTCACTTTTCCTATTTGATATTTTGCTTGAAGAAATTCTGCACCTCCTACTGATGCAAGGTCTATATTTGGATTATTTTTTTTTACATCTGTTAAAAAATCTATCATATCTTTTGATATTTCTTCTCTTGGTTTTGTTAATGTTCCATCTATGTCAAATAATAAAAGAGTTTTCCCTTTTTTTAAGTCCTTGTTTGTTAATTTTATTTCTTTTGATGACATTTTTTTTTTTTTCTATTTATTATAATAGTATTAAAAAACGTTTTTTTATTATATTTTTTATTTTTTAAATAACATGAATTTTTTTTTATAATTTTTTTATATATTTATATATTATATTATTATAATTCTCTATTATTATTATATTAAATATGTGTTTTGAACTTTTTTTACAATTGTTGAATAAAATTAAATTTAATTATAAAACTCTTAAAGAAGGAAAAATATATTATTAAAAACGATAAATAAATTTTTCCTTTTCACCCATTCTGAAAATAATTATTAAAAAAAATTATTTATCATCATAATAAACATTAGTTTCAATTAAATTCCAATAATAAATTGATTTATCATAAGTAGAAGTAATAATAAAATTATGATTTGAAATAATAGAATTTATAGAATTTTTATTAATATTAAATTTACTATCTATTAGATTTAAGTCATTTAATTCATATTCATATAAAAATAAGTTTGAATTTTTTTCTTCATCATATTCACAATTTAGAATAAAATTATCGTTAATTTTACAAAAAGAATTAATTGTTCTCCCAATTAATAATTGATTTATTATAGAATGATTTTTCAAATTAACTAAATATATTCCTTCATTTATTCTTCCTTTTACTGCTAAAATGTTCTGTTTTAATAAAATTAAATTATCACTACAATTGCCATAATTATTTACCCTGATATTAATTGAATAATCAATATTATTTGATTCAATATTTAAAAATTGTATTTTTTGTTTTAATGAAAGTACAATTTCTTTATTTTTATTTATATAAAGAATTGAATTAATAGAAGATTCAGTTTTTTTTTCTTTTTCTTTTATATAATTCTGTTTTTCATATTTCCAAAAAATAATTGTTTTATTATTATCACATGAAACTAAAAAAGAATTCTCTTTAATTAATTCAATAGTTTGATTTATTTTAATATTTTGATTTTCATTATTTAATTCTTGTATTAATTTAAAGTGGTTTAAAAAAATTTCAAAAATTCTTATACAATTATCTGTCCATGAAGAAATTAAATAATTTTTATTGTTACTATAAAATAAATGATTAACACCTTTTTGAATATTTTCAAATTTATTAATTTCAATTTTATTATTACAAGAATTAAAATTTCGTATAATTATTTTTCCATTATCAAAACCAATTCCAAATCTGTTATTTTGAATTACACAAAGAGAAATAATATTATAATTAAAAAAATTTTTTTCATTATTATCACAGATAATTGTATTTATTTTTAAAGTAGTATGTTTTTTTTCATATATTTTTTCTTTTATTGTTTCAAATCTTTCATTATCTTTAGGATAAAATTTTGAAGGTTTTACTGGTAAATTATAAAAATTTTCTATAAAATTCATAAAATTATTATATGAAGAAATATCATAATTTAAATTTGAAGAAAAATTTTCATTTAATCTTATAAAATTTTGAAATTTAATTATATTACTAAAAATATTTTTAAATTTTCCTGAATCAAAAAATTCTTTTAACTTTATTAGTTTTAAATGATAATAAAAACATTCCTTAAATTCTAAAAAACATTTATTCATTGTAATTATTTTATTTTTTAATTTTTCTTCTAATTTAATTTTCCTTTCTTCAATAATTCTAAATTCAGTTTTTAATTGTTTTATTTTTGGACCTTCATCATAATCATTTGATATAGAATCATTTTTATCATTAAAATCAATTTTATCAATAAAATCAGAAATTTCAATTTTATATCTATGATTATCTTCACATAAAAATTCAATGTAATTTTTTTTATTTTTAATTGATAAAAAAACAAAAATTTTTTTAGTACAATTTTCATGTTGACATGAAATAATATTATTATCTAAATTTAAAAATGACCATTCATTATAAAAACTCTTAGAAATTTCAATTTGATTATTAAATATACTTGACTGTTCAAAATTTAAATTATTATTTTCTTTTTCGTGGATTATATTTTCAAAACATATTGAATTTGCATTAATTGAGAAAGAACTAATATTTTGATATTCATAGGACTCTAAAGACATTTTTCTGACTATTTTATAAAATTTCATAATAATATAATTTGATTATAGAATATTATATTAAAGTATTTAAATTTTTAAAATTCAAATAATGATTTTCAATGTGATTTTTAATAATAATGAATACAAGATTTTTATTCAATATAATTTTTGATTAAAATTAAATAAATTAAGATATAATAATTTAGGCATTTATTAAAATTTTAATTTAATTGTTCTGGAAAATAATTATATATTTTAATTAATATCATTTCCAAAAAGTAAATTAAAAATTGGATTAATAAATAAACCACAATTAAAAAATATAAAGTATTATTTGATAAAATAAAGGAAAAATAAGCCTTTCTAAATAGTTTAATAAAAAAATTTTTTAAAAAGATTTATGACAAGTCTTTTTGACTTAATAATTTTGAATTATAAAATTTTTATTATGATTAAGAATATGATTATTTTATTTAATTTATTATTTTTAATCATTTAAAAAATAATTATAATTTTTTAAACTTTTTAAATATAAAAAAGCAAATAAAAAATATATGGATGATGATTTTAATATGAAAAATAAATATTTTAAATCAATTGATAAAGAAAAAGACTTATTAATAAAGAAAAATATTATTAAAGAATCATTAAAACCATCATATTTAAGGATAACAAAGTCATCATTATCAAAAAAAACAATATATCCTTCAAAAAAAAAAAAAATTCCCAAAATAATGTATCAGTAAATTTAAATAATTCTTTAAATATAACATTAGATAAATTACCACATAAAACATATAAAAATTCAAAACATTTTGAAACAATTGAAACATCATTTCAAGATAATATACAAACAGATAATTATTTATCATCAAAATCAACAATTTTAGAAAGGAATTCTATTTTATCTAATTCTCATAATTCAGAATATTCTAATGGGAGTAAATTAAATAAAAAAGATAATAATAATTTTATATCTTTTAATGAAGAATTTACTAATGAAAAAAAAGAAGAAATTATTCAAAAAATAAAAAAATCAAAAGAAGATTTTTCAAATGAATGTAATATAATTGATAATATATTTTATGATTCTCCTTGTGAAAATGGAGCTAATATTATTCAATTAATGGCTAATAAATTAATTAAAAATACAATATTTGGTAAATATTTAAATAACAAATCTTTAAATATTAAAGTTCAAAATGAAAATATAAGAAATAAAAAATATAAAAATTTAATAGAAAAAGTAAAAATTAAAAATATTGGAATTTTTCCTGATAATTTATTTTATAATTATAATAATATTTGTGATTTAATTAATAATGACAATGATATTATTTTCCCATTTTCTTTTATAAAAAAATCTTTATTTAGAAACTTTATGAAAAAGATTAAAAAAAATATAAATAAAAATGAAAAAACATTTCATCGTTCATTAACAAAAAATAAAATTAATATTCCAAGAAATTATTATCAAAAATATTTTTCTGTTACCCCAAAAAAAAAAAAAAATAAATATTTATCTATTTCAAATTATATTTCTGAACAAAATTCATTAGAAAAAAATAAAGCTAAAAAAAGTTCATTAAGAAGTCAAATTAATGAAACAGATTGGGATAATTATTCAGATATTTATGAACCACTTCCTACTGCGAGAGGACCTTATAAAGGAAGGAAAAATTCAAATCATAATAAAATGAATTTAAGTGATTTAAATATTAATACTAATGATTCTTATATTAAAAATATAATAAAGAAAACTCATTTAAAAACAAATTCAGTTGCAATTTCTCCAAAAAATATAAAAACTGAAAAACAAAAATTAAATATGTCTATTATAAATAATAAAAATAATCGTTCTTTTATTCAACAAATTAATTATACTTCTTTTAATAATAGTAAAGATGTTAAAAAAAGAAATATAATAAATAAAAATATGGATAAATATTATACATTTTATTATAAAGATTTTAAAGATACAAAAATTAATCAAAATAATATTTTAGAACCTATTGATTTAAAATGTATATATTTTAAATCTCCGAATGAAATAATTAAATTAATTAAAAATTTTTTTAAACAAAATGATTTTTTTCTAAGTATAAAAGGTAATCAAATTAAATGTATTCAAGCTAATACACATATTGAAATTAATATAGTAAAATTACCTTATTTTAATAATGGATATTATTTGAAAATTAAATTAAAAAATTGGGTTAATTCCCAAGATATTATAAATGATTTATTAAATTTCTTAAATAATTAGATAATATTAATAATTCTTTCTAAAATTTAAGTAATTTAAATTAATTTTTTAATATTTATTAATATTGAATATGTTAAACAAGAAAAAAACAACAATAATAAAAATAGATGATAATAATAATTTAAATAATAATTGTAAAATTTTAACAAATGAAAATTTAAGATTACAAAAAATAATAAATTCATTAAGGGAAACAATTAAAAAACTAGAATCAAATAAAGAGCCTATTAAACAAATAAAAATTAATATTTTAGAAAAATTAATTTTACCAATAAAAAGTGAAGAAATATTCAAAGTAGAATTTTTCCCAAATGGAAATTTTATTTTACTCTCAAGTAATTTAATACAAATCTATTCATTAAAAGATAAAACATTAATTCAAGAAATAATGAATCAGCATAAAAAAAAAATGACAGCTCTTTCAATAAAAGATAATAATTTGTTTATCACAGCTTCATTAGATTTTTCAATAAAATGTTGGTCAAAAAATCAAAATAATAAATTTATATGTACAGAAACAATATCAAATTCGCATTTATCATTAATAATAAAAATATATATTGAACCATTATCAAATAATATATTTTCATGTTCATTCGATCATACATTGAAAATTTGGAATAAAGCAAAAAATAAATACCAAAATATTACAACTTTACCACAAGAAAGTGGAATTTGTGATTTTTTAATAATAAATGAATATAATTATTTAGTTAGTTCTGGAAATGCTGGAACAATTTTTTATGATTATATTACTTATAATATTATTTCCAGTTTTAAAGAAATAAAATGTTATAATTCAGAATGTATTAAATTATTAGATTATAATAGAGTAATTATTGGTGATACAAATTTAAGTATTATTAATTTAATTGATTTAAAAATTTTAATTCAAATTTATAATGACTTTAATTGTTGGTGTATTTGTGTATTAGATGATTTTTTTTTAACTGGAGGTAAATGTCACAATATTAGAATATATAGAAAAGATAAATATGAATTAATTCAAACTTTTGAGGAAGTACATAATAGTGATATTATTGGTATTTACAAAATAAATGTTGAAAAATATCAATTATATTCATTTTCAACAGAAGGAACAATTAATTTTTATCAAATTGAAACAAATTAATAATAAAAAAAAAATAAAAAATTATATAATTTTTCAATTAAAAAAAATTAAAATTTAAAAAATTAAAATCTGAATATAAAAAAAAAATGAACAAATCAAAACCACTTCCAAACAACCCAGCATTACAAATAAAAGATTTTTCTGCATTTGCATTAACAATAATAAATGAAATAGATTATGCAAGAATGCATCCTCAAGAATTTCTTCAAAAATTAGAAAATATTCAAAAATTAATAAACGAAAGTGATTCAGAAGACCAAAACACAATATTAATAAAATCAGTTCCATTCACATATAATGATTTAAATATAAATTTACAAAATTCAATAGAATTTCTAAAAGAACAAAAACCATTAGAAGGATTAACATATAATGAAAGTATATCAAATGGTTGTAATGATTTATTAAATGTATTAATGATGCATGATGGATTTAATGAAAATGAATTAAATAATCCAAGATATTCTCTTTTTAATAGAATGCATTCAAATGGAACACCATTTGGAGAAATATATGAATTAATTGATTATGGAATGTTTGATCCAGAATTTATTGTTATTAATTTTATTTTAGGTGATGATGATGATAATAAAATTGATAGAAATATTATTTTTAATCCTAAATTAAAAACTGTTGGTATTGCTTCTGGAATTTTACCTTCTGATAAAGTTTGTACTGTTATTGATTTTGCTGAAGATTATTTTGAACCTGATGAAACTATATCACTTGATGTTCAATTAAAGTATAAAAATCGACAAAGAGAAATGATTTATGATACGAGAACTTATACTAGAGATTCAGGGAAAAATTTTAATAAAGATACTTCTATTATTTCTAGTAATAAAAGAGATAATAATAATATTGATAAAAAGTTTAATAATTTATTTTCTATGAAAAGAAATCAATTTATGGGACATAATAATAATAATTTTAATAAAAATGGAATTGATATGGATGGTTTAAAATATATTAATATGAATGATAATGAAGTTGAAATTGAAAATGATAATTATAATGATAATGATAATAATTATATTGATAATGATGGAGATGAAAAAGTTGTTGAAATTGAAAGAGATGATGATGATTATGATGAAAATTATAAAGATTGGCCTGAAGGGGCTATTAAAATGAATAGAAGTGAAAAGTTTGTTATTGAAAATGGAAGAGAAATGATTGTTATTAAGACTATTTATATTTTTGGAGATGGACATACTGAAAGTGTTATTGAGAAACAAAAGGTTGAATAATTAAATTTTTTTTTTTTTTGTCGTTTTTTTTTATATGGATTATTTTAATTTAAATGAAATTAGGTTTTTTTATATTTTTTTTATAAGAAATTGTAATGAATAAAGTTAATTTTTTTAAATTTTTTTTAAATTGTTTTTTATCATTTTTTTTTTATATTTTTATTTTATTTTTTTAAAGCAATTATAATTATAAATTATTAAATATTTGAAATTTTTTTTATTTTTTTTAGAAAAAAAATGTTAAAAACAAATTATGAAAATATAAAAAGAATTGCAAGTTCATCTCAAAGAGGTTTTTGGAGAGTTCAAGCATTATCAAAGGTTAATAAAGAAATAAAAAATGGAAATCATTATTATGAACATATAAAAAGTTTAATAACAGTTAATTCAGAAAGAGATCCCATTTATAGAAACCGATTAGAATTAGATATTATTCCTTTTTTAAGACCTGTTGATTTAAAAAAGATAAATTCAAAAAAAAAATTAATCACAAAACCTTCAATTTTTGTTACTGAAGTTGAAAAGAATTATGATTATCGAAATTTAATTTCTCAAATTTTTTTAAATGAAGATGAAATGATGTTATATAATCAAATGCCTTTTTTTTATCTTCCAATTAAAAAAGTTAGACCGAGAACTGCAACAGAAAAATTTTATAATAGTAAAAAAATTGAAAAAGAATTTAATGATAAATATGAATTAATTCAATTATATAAAGAAAGTTTAAAATTTTTACCAAGCTCTGTAAGAAATAATAATAATTTAAATTTAAGTAATATTATTATAAATAATAATAATAATAGTAACTTTACTAATGATTCAAGTAATAAATTATTTAAAATTAAAAAGAAAATTAAAATTAAAAATAATGATAATAATAATAAAAATAATGATAATGATAATAATGAAAAATTTTTACCTAATATTAAAATAAAAAATTTAATATCTCTTGACTCTGGTATTGATTTAAAATCAAGAAATAAAAAGAATTTTAATAAAAATTCTTCTAATCATAGATATCATATTACAACTGATACAAAAACTAATTCAAACTTATTTTCTATAAGTCCATATCAATTAAGTGGTATTAATGATTCAAAAAATATTAAAATTAATAAATATTTGAAAGGAAATTAAATTAATATATTTATAATTTAATTATTAATTATTAAAACATAGTAATCTTTTTTTCAAAGATAAATATATAATAAATGTGTATAAATTTTATTTTAAATCATGTATTGTTAAAATTTTATTTGGTATAATTTTGAAATTTTTTCTAAATAAATTAAATCCTGAATTTTCAGTTTGTTGTATTATTTTATTTCTATTCATTTTTGAAAATTTAGAACTAATTTTTTTATCTTTCAATAGAATATTATTATTTTTTATCATAGGAAAAATTAAATTTGTATTATTTTTATTATCAATAATTCCTAAATTATTTATATTAAAATCTTCACTTTTAACAATTGGTTTATTATTTATCTTTTCAGTTTTATAATGATTTTTATTTATATTTAATTCATTTTTAATTTTATTTTTTTCTTTTTTACTATTTGAAGAATTTAATCTTTTATTTCTTAAATTTTCTTGATTAATTCTTAAAACATTACTATTAATATCTTCTTTCATTTCATCATTTTCAGTATTTAAAAGAAAATTATAATTTTTTGAATCAAAAAATTTTTCTTTTGTTGAATAAAAATTATTATTAGAAATTAAATTTTGATTATTTTTTGCTGAATCATTTCTTTTAAAAAAACCTTCCTGAGTATTATTCATTGATTTAGATATTAAATTAGAAGAAATTAATTTAGCATTAAAAAAATTAAATTGAGTTCTATTTTTATTATTTATTCCATCATCATTAATATTATTTATATTATCAAATTTATCATTAATATTATTAATAGAAATAATTTTATATCCTCTACTACTTTGTAAATTTCTTTTTTTTTCAGGAAAATTTTTAAAAAACCTATAAAAAGTTTTCCCAGCAGAAATAACATTTTCTTTCTTTTGTAAATTTCCATTATTCTTATTATAATTTAAAGAAGAATTTCCAGTACTTTCTAAATTATTATCATCATTATTATTTTTTTTCTTTTTATTTTTATCTTTTATTATATTATTATTATTATTATTATTATTATTATTATTAATATTATTACTTTTTAAATTATTATAATAATTATGATGTTTATTATTATATTTAATTTTAATTCTATCTGGAATTAAATCAATAGCTTCACTTGCAGAAGGTCTTTTATTTTTATCTTTAGTCATTAATTTCATAATAAATTGATTTAATTTAAGAGTATAACAATCAGGAAGAGAAGATGGTTGTTCATTTACAATTAATTGACCTAATCTAATTAAATTTTCATCATTAAAAGGAGGAACTGTTTTAGATAAATGATATAAAGAACAACCAAGTGACCATATATCAGCTTTAAAATCATATTTTTCTTTTTTAACTAATTCAGGTGCTAAATATAATGGTGTACCAACACGACTCATTTTCATTTCTTTATTTGATAATAATTTACTCATTCCCATATCACCAATTTTAATTATTTTATCTTTTGACATGAAAATATTTAATAATTTAATATCTCTATGAATTATATTTTGATTATGTAAATATTCTAAACCTAATAAACTTTGATATGCAATATCCCAAATTATATCTTCGTTTATGAAGACTTTTTTTTTTCGAATTGAACGAAGAAGTGAATATAAATCTCCATATTCACAAAATTCCATTATTATGTATATTCCTTCCTTATCTTGAATACTTGTTATGTATTTTACTAAGTTTGGATGAGATAATTTTGATAATATGTTTATTTCGTTTGTTTTGTTTGTTGTTTTTTTTAAGTTTAATTTTTTTAAACAATAAATTTTGTTGTCTATTTTTGATTGGATTTTATATACATTACTAAAGGCTCCTCTACCCATTTCTTCTAATATTTGATATTTGTTTGTTATACTTTCTGGGAATGATGAGATTTGAGGGTTTGTATTCATATTTTTATTGGATATAATTATTTTTTTAATTTAAAAAAAAAGCTTTTAAAATAATTAATAATGAATTTGTTTTATTTATTCATTTTTATATAAGTGAAAAATATATAAAATAAATTTTATTTTTATATAAATGAATATGAATATTTAAAATATTTTTCAATTATCATTTTAATATATATCAAAATATTAAAAAAGTAAAATTAATTCTAATAAATATAATATTTATTTAAATTTTTAAATTTATATTTGATTAATTTCTAAAATAAGAGATATTGTAAAATTATTGACCATTGATAAATCTAATTAATTTTTATTCACAAATTTAAAAATTTATATTGATGATTTGAAAATATATAAAATTCATAATAAAAAGGAAATAGTAAATTAAACAAAATAAAAAAGAAAGAAATTTATTATTACAATATATAAACAAGAAAAAATAAATTTTAACATCATTTTTTTTTCATTTTTTGATAAATACTTAAAATGAACTTTATAAAATATAACAATTTTTTTTAATGATTTAGAAATTTAAATCAAAAAATTAAATTATAATTAATAATAAGTATAATAATAATTTCAAAAAATAAAATATATAAATAAAAAATTACCATATACTATAAATAATAAAAAAAATTGTTTATTTTTTAAATACAATATCATTATCATTTTGAAATTTATAATAAGAAATAATATTTTTAGACATTCGATTTGGTGTTTGATGCAAAGAAATATTTTTATCACCAGAATTAGTTTTATCATCATTTTCATCAATATCAGATAAATCTAAATCAAATTCATCATCAGTTCCTTCAATAGACTTTTGTTTTAAATAATTATTATTATTTTTCTTTTCAATAGTAAAAACATTTTTTTTAATTGGAGTTTTATATTCATTATCTTTTTTATCAATTATAAAAGAATATTTATTAACTTGATTAATTTCAATTTCTTCTTCATCAATATTTATATTTTTTTTTGATTTATATATATTATAATCAATATCATTACCTTGATTATTATTTATATCTACATTAATATTCAAAATATTTTTATTTGAACCAGAATTAATACTTTTTCTTAACATTATATTTTCATCTGAAGAACTACTTCTTGAACTATTTATTGATATTGTTTTTGAACTAAAAGATTTTGGAATTATTATTTTTTTTGGGATTTCTGTATTTTCAAGTTCTTTTAATGCATTAAAAATAGTTGAAAAAATTTTATTATAAATATTAATTCTTTGGTCTGATAAAGTATTAATTGAATCATCAAATTTAATATTATTTAAATTATTTAAATTTTTTTCTATTTCAATATCTTTTTTTTCTTTTTGAATTCCATTTTGTAATTGATTTGTCTTATTATTTAAATTTGAAATATAAGATATTAAATTTTCTTTTTTTTCTTTTTCAATATCTTCATTTAATAAAAATTTAGAGAAATCTTCATTATCAATTAAATTTTTAAATTCTTTTATTAAATTTACAAATTCATTATTTTCTTCTATTGGATAGTAAAAAGATTGTTGTGTTAAAAAACTATTATATAAATTTCTATTATAAACTGTATTATAATTTGTTGTTAAAATTGAATTTTCATATTGTCTATTTTGTAATGTTTGATTTTGTATAGTATTCAAAATTGAAAATGATGTTTGAATTGAACTATTACCTAATAAAGAATTATTATTATTTCTTATTATTTTTTTTGAATATATTTTTGAAAATGCTGATTTTTTTGTATTTTCTTTTCTTTCTTTAGAATTAGAGTTTGATTTCAATCTTTGGAAATTTATATGAACATAATTGTTTTCCATGTCTGTTTTATTAAATTATATTTTTTTATTTATTTTTCCAATTATTCCTATTAATTATTATTTTTAATAATTTATAAAAGTTTTACTTTAATCATATAATATATATTTTTAAAGAATTATCATTAAATATAATATTATGAAAATATTATCTTAAAATATTTTTAATAAAATGAAAATTAAAAATTTAAATTTAAAAATTATAATAAAATATTTTTACAATATTTAAATAAAATAATTTTTTTTTAAATTAATAATTTATAAATAATCATTAAAAATATGAAAGAAAATAAAAATAATAAAAGAACAATAGAATACATCTTAAACAAATATAGTTTTAATACAATAACATTATTAGTTTTCATAGCAATATCAATGGGAATAACAGCAGATGGATGTGAAATGACATTAATGGCATTATTTTTAATTCCAATAAAAAAATTTTACAATTTAACAAATTTTCAACTTCAAATAATATCAAGTATTCTTTTTTTAGGAGTAGCCTTTGGTTCTTATTTCACAGGATATATTTTAACTAAATTTAGAAGAAGAACAATAGTAGTAAATTCATATATTGCTTTATTTATTTTTCATACAATATTATCTTTTGTTCCTAATTATATTGTTTTTTCAATTTCTAGATTTTTTATTGGATTTTTTTTAGGATTAATTGTTCCAATATCATTAAATTCTTTAAGTGAATTTTTACCTACTAAAAATAGAGCTTTTATTTTAACTTCTATATGGGTTTTTTTTAGTGTTGGACAAGGCTGTAATGCAATTTTTATGTTAATTGGTATGCCTAATTTTGAAACTGATAAAATGAAATATGTTATGTTTTGTTTAAATAGTTTAGTTATTGCAGCTTTGATTTTAAATGATAATTTCTTTTATGAAAGTCCAAGATATTTATTAATGAAACATGAAAATGAAAATGCTTTCGAATTATTAAATAATATGTTAGTTAGTATTAATGAAGAAAAATTAACTGAAGAAGAAAAAGAAGATTTTATTGAAGAAATTAATAGACATGAAGAAGAAGAAAAAAATAAAGATAATAAATTTATGTCTTTATTTTCTAAAAATTACTTCCAAACAACAGTATTATCAATAGGAATAATGTTTATAATATCATTTTTATTATATGGAATATTAGTAATATCAACATTAACAATGAAAGAATTTAATGCATTAAAAAATCCAATAATAGAAGATAATACAACAAAAATAAATCCAAATAATACATTTTATGATAAATTAATGAATAATACAACAACAGAAGAACCAATTAAAACTCATGTAAAAAAAGAACATAATTATCCAAAAATATTAATAGGTCAAATTATTTCTGCTTTTGTTTCAATGTTTGGTAATTTAATAGGAGGTGCATTATGTGAAATTCAATATTTTGGTAGAATAAAAACAGTATATATTGGTTTTATTACTTGTTTTATTTGTTCTACTTTAGTTTTATTTATTGGACAAGATTTTTTTACTGAATTATATTCAGTTTTTTTAACTTTTGTTTTAGTAGCTTTTAATGTTTATTTAACTTATGTTGTTGAAGTTTATCCTACTAAATTAAGAGATATTTCTTCTGGATTTTTATTTGGTTGTTTAAGAATGAGTGGTTTTCTTTCTCAATTTGTTTATTTATCTATGAATAAAATTCATTTTTTATTTCCTTATTTTTTCTCTGCTTTAATTTCTTTTCTTGGTGCATTTTTTGCTAAAGAATTACCTTATGAAACTTGTGGTCAACCTTTAGATTTCAGTTTTGATAAAAAAGATGATGATGAAGAAGAAAAATTAATAAAAATTTAATATTAATAATATTTATTATTTATAATTAATAATCGTATTTAGTAATTTAAAATGTTATTTAATTATTTTTTACTTTTAATCTATATTTTATTTAAAAATGTCAAAAATCAATTTGTTAAAATATTTAATAATATATTTAATAATTCCAATTGTTTTATCAAATAATTTAAAAGATAATAATAATAAATCATTTATTGATTTAATAAAAGAAAATAAGATAATTTCTATTATCATTGGTATTGTTATAATAATAATTATTTTATTAATTATTTATTGTTGTTGTTGTAGAAGTAATCAACAAAAATATACAATTGCTTCTGATATGGGATTAATTGATGATAAAGAAAAAATGATTTCAGGCTAAATAAAATTAAATATTATTATTAATTTAGGAATAGATATTATTTTCTTATAATAAAAATAAATAATTAATTAATTATTTTTTATCAATAAATTTTTTTTTAAATTATCTTAATGAAAAAAATCCAAATTTACTTTTTTATCATCCCTTGAATTACTTATCATTTAAAAAAATTGTCTTTGTAATTTTTTAAAAATTGTCAAATTATATAAAATTACTTTAAAAATAATCATTTTAATTTAAGGATGACTCAAATTTTCAATTTTAGTGATAAATTGGTTTTAGAAGAAAAATTCAAAATTTGTACTTCAAATAAACTAAAAATTGACTATGATTTCAAAAATGAAGAAAAATATTTAAATATAGGGAATAAATTAATATTAAAAATAATTAAAGTAGGAAAATCTCAAAAATATAACAAAGATGATATTTTTGAATCAAAACAAAATAATGAATATGAAATAATAATTAAATATGATAATAGAAAAAATTCAATTTTGAAAGAAAAAGCAATTTCAATTAAATCAAATTCAAATAATTCAAAAAAAAAAAATATAGAAAAAGCAATTTCAATTGAAACATTATCTAATAATTTATCAAAAGAAAAAGATTCGATTAATTATGCTATTTTTAAAGATAAACAAAATCAAAAACAAATAAACAATGATGTAAAATTTTTAAAAAAAAATCTTTTAAATAAAAATCAAATAGTTGAATATAATAATTCATCATTATCAACAACATTTCAAATTAATGAAGAAGACGTAAGAAAATGTAATACACTTAATCAATCAAATTTTATTATTGAACTTGATTCTGATAGTGAAAATGAATCTAACATTAAAGGAATAGAAAACGCAACTTGTAGGAGTGAAGAATTTTCAAATATTCAAAAAAACAAAATTTATGAAAATATTAATAATAGATTAAGTAAAAAGAGAAAAAGAATAGAAAATGAAGATGAAGATGAGATGTATATTAATATTGATAATAAGGGAGTAGATTTTAATAAATATGAATATATAAATTTGGAAAAATTCATTGAAAAAAACAATAAGTGTAAAGTTAATAATAATAATGAACAAAAAAAGAAAAGAAAAAAAAGAAAAAAAAAATATTAAATAATATACTTCTATAATTAATATTATATAAAAAAATCCTATTAATCTACATAAAAATTAATAAAAAACTAAATAAAATAAAATTTTTGTTTTAATTATTTAAAAAAAAAAAATAAAATAAAATAAAAAAATTTTCTTATATATGTTTAAAACTCCAACAGATTTACGTGGAGCAACAATTTTAACATCGAATTTCTTCAATGATATTCAAAGAATACCAACAATGATTCTTCCACAATCAACAAGATGGTTTATTTATATTTTATTTGTTTTAAGTAATATTTTAATATCATTTGATCATGGTTCAATTCCAGCATCAACAAAACCTTTACATAAATTAGTAAAAAGTGATCAAGCAATTGGATTATTTGGTTCATTAGTATTTATTGGTAATATAATTGGTTCAATTATTTCTTTTTATTTAATAAATAAAATAAGTAGAAAATTATTAATTTTACTTTCACTTTTATTTTTTGGTATTTGTTTATTTACTTTTACACTTTTTGAGAAAATTCTATTATTATTTATAAATAGAATATTATGTGGCATTTTTCAATCTTTTATTACAATATATTTACCAATTTGGTGTAATCAATATGGAATTATGAATATGAAAACATTTATGTTATATTTAGGACAATTAGTCGTTCCAATTGGAGTTTTTTTAGGTTATGTGGTTGCTACTGTATTTATTAATTATGGTTATGGTTGGAAAGGTGCATTTATTGTTCAATCAATATTAGTTTTTATAGTAGTTTTCTTATTTTTATTAATCCCAAATTTATATTTTAATAATGATTTATATGGTTATATTGAAGGAGATAATGAACAAACATTTTTTAAAGATGGTAATTCATTATCAATGACTTCTTATGTAAGTACAAGATCAATTTTTGATATTTTCTCTAAATTACTTAAAGAAAAATTATTTATGTTAATAATATTTTCATTATCTTCATTATATTATGTAATAACAGGAGTACAATATTGGGTAAGTGATTATATGGATAATATATTAAAAATTTATAGTAATAATAAAAGATTATATTATTTTACTTTAGTTTGTTTTACTAGTCCAACTTCAGGAGTTTTAATTGGTGGTTATATAATAAATAAATTAGGTGGTTATGATAAAAAAAATTCAATGTTATTTTGTTTTGTTTTTGGTTCTTTTGCTGCTTTTTTTGCTTTTTTTGTTCCTTTAACTAAAAATATTACTTTATTTATTTTTTTACTTTGGTTAGTTTTATTTTTTGGAGGAGCAATTGTGCCTACAATGACTGGGATTACTATTTCAGTTTTACCTAGAATGTTACAAGGTTCTGGAAATTCTTTACAAAGTTTAGTTAGTAATTTATTTGGTTATTTACCTGCTCCTTATATTTATGGAGTTTTTTCTGATATGTATGATGATAATGGAAAATTTGGAATGATGTTTACTATGTATTATTCTTTTGTTGGAGTTGGTTTATTAGGTATTGCTACTTTTATTAGGTTTAAACAAAAAGATGAAGAAAAAATTGATATAGAATAAATTTTTAGTGTTTTTTTTATTTATATTAAATTATTTAATAATTTTTGTTATTTTTTGTAATGGTAAAATTACATTATATTTTTATTCAGTTTTTTATGTTTGGGATTTTTTTTTTTCTTTTTAGGTTGGAATTATGTTTATTTAATAATATAAATTATTAACTGAATATTTTAACTATAATAAGTTGTAAATCTAAATAAATGATATATCTTTTATCATATTTTAATTAATAAATGAGGAAAGAAAAAAATTTACAAATTAATTCGAGACATTATTATATTTAATTAATTATGTTTTGGAGATATAATTACAATATTAACATATATAAAAGTATTATTAAATTTAAATTTTATAATAAAAAGAAAATATTAAAAGTATTTAAAAATGGATTTTACTTACTAAAAGAAGAAGTTTTATTTTAGGAAAAATTAAAAAAAATATTAATTATTAAAATAAATTACATATTTATATTATACATTATCATTATAATAAAAAATAATATTTAATAAATTGAAAATAAAACCATATATTATTAAAAGAAAGAATTAATATTTACTTTCAATCCAACTTTCTAATTCAGGAGTATTATTAATAACAGTAGTAGGAATAATTTTTAAAATACACCTAGAAACACTAAGTAAATGAATCAATTTTGCTACAAAATAAAGTTCAATATACACACAAAGTCCAATAAGAATAGTAGATAAAATTATAACTAGTATAATAACAAATTCTTTTTTATTATCTAAATAACTCAATAAATTCTGAATACATATCTCACTAAAATTATCAGAAATTTGAATAATATACTTATAAAAAACAGTTTCTAAAAGATTAAAAGAATCAGTTTCATACAATAAATAATTAACAAAATTTCTTTGACTATTATCCTTTAAAGTAACAACAGTACCTTTTTTAATTTGTTGATCTTTATAAATATTATCAATAGTTTCTTCAATTAATTTTAAAATACTTTCAGTATTATTTGCACTTTGAATTAATTCATCATTTAAACATTCATTATATCCACTTTCATTATTAATAAAAACTGCACCACAAGCATCTAAAAGAAATTTTCTATTATAAAATACATCAATATCATTAAAAATTGAAAGTGCTTGAACAATATCTTGTACTTGATAAATATTAATTAATTCAGTAAAATTTAAATTTGTTGTTATATCACAATCTGACATTGAACATTTGACTTTAACAATTGATGCAGTTGCATTTACAATTTTACCAAATAAAAATTCTTGAATATTAATAATTTTATTTGTTGATGTTACCATATTATCAGTAAGAATAAAAACAGGAATTAAAAATCCAGCAAGAACACAAAATAAAATAACAGTTTGAAAATATGAATAATTTAATATTGATAATGGAATAAATTTTTTAGTATCAATATTAAAACCATTTGAATTTAAATTATTAGATGGTGCATTTGGATTTATTGTTGTTGGATTCATTGTTGTTCCTTCTCCTCCTTGTTCATCACCTTTTTTTTCATCTGATCCTCCACCATTATTTTTTGATTCTCTTTCACGATATTTTTTTAATATTACATTGAAACCTTCTATTTTTTTTATTGTATCTTCTATTTTTTCTAATTTTATTTTTGAAACTTTTTCTAAACCTTCACTCATATTTTTATTTGTTAAATGAAGTAATATTGCATAAGTTATACATAATATTACCATTAATGCTGAATATGCTAAAAGGAATATTATTAATATTTGACTTGAATCTGAATTGAAATCTTTTAATATTTGAGGCATTGTTTTTAATTTTTCAAATTGATTTGGTAAAAGATTCTCATATGTATTATCAATTCCCATAAATGTTATATAATCAATGTATTGTAATGAATTTAATGATAAGTGTTCTTTTGTTATTGATAATGAAAAATAATTATTTTTTAATATTGAATTTATATTACTTAAACTTTGACCTATTGCTAATGGAAAACATTCAACATCATTTAAATCTTTATATATATATGTTATTTTTTGATTATCCCAAAATAATTTTTTTTGCTTTTTATCATTTATAAATTTACCAATATTATCTTCAAGATAAGCAAATTGATCTGTTATATTTTCATACCATAAAAAAGCAAAATTCTTCATTGTATTAAAATATTCTTTATTATCAGTTATATATGAATTAAATGTATAATTTCCATCTTCCATTATATCAGAATATAATGCTTTAAGAGATATTAAAGTACCAATTAAATTATTCATCCAAATTGTAGTTTGGAATAAATTAATATTAAATTCATTAATATCTATCAAATTATCATAAATATTTAAAAATAATACAACATAAATAACTGCATATGCAAGTGATAAAATTCCAATTGCAAGAACAGTTATTTTAATATATTTCAAAGTATAAAAATTTGAAATATTATTTAATAAATTTGCTCTTATTTCTTCAATTCTATTTTTTTTAACTAAATCAGCATTAAAACTAGAATGTGACATTTGAGAAGCATTTTCATCCATTAATTCCTCTTCTTTTTTTTTTCCATGAACCATACTCATTTTAATCATATCATCCTTAAATAAAGATAATAATTTTTGAAATTCACTATTTTCTGTTTTTAAAAAAAGAACTCTTGATTGTTGTTCAATAATTTTTTCTTTTTCATTATAAAGAACTTGAAATAAAGGTTTAATTGCATTAGCTTTATCTCTTTTATATTTAATTAATTTAGGATCAACTTCATTTAAAGTATCTTCATCACTTTTAAATCCTTCATTTTTAGCATCAATACATCTTACAACATAACTTATATTTCTAATACCAAATTTATATTTATCAAAAGTAAAATTAAATTTAAATTCTTTACTATTAGAATCTCTATTACAATCATCAATTAATTCATCTAATTGATCGAAATTACCTTGAGTAAATAATTCTTTATATTTCTTAACTTTAGCAATAAAAGCTTTTTCTTCATCTGATTTTTTATTAAAATCTAATTTTGAATTTTCTTGATTAATTTTAGAGGAATCACCATTATAATTAGTATTCTCAACTTTTAATAATCCATTAGGAGTATTTCCAGGAGTTGGTGTAACATTACCAGGAGTTTCAACATGATTAACTTGAATAATACTTCCAATTTCTTTATTAAAATTAGCACCACTAATAATATTAGTAGATTCACTATTTAAATTACTATTTCTTCTAATATTAATATTACTAATATTTTTAGGTGAATAACCAGAAGTTGAATTTTCTTTTCCACCACCAGAAAAACGAGAAAATTTAGAAACATCTTTTTTAACTGATGAATCAATTTTACTAGATGAACCTTCTTGTACATTTATTCTATCATTATCATCTACTAATAAATCACTTTCACCAAATTCATCATTTGAATCATTTCCACCATCATCTTCATTTTCAGCTGCTGCTGCTTCTATTGTTAATGTACCTGCTGCTATTGCTTTATTTTGTTCTGCTATTTTTAATAAACGTTTATTTGTTGAGTTTGAATAATCTAATAAAAATTGAGGAAGTCTTATTTCATATTCTAATTCTATATTCTCATTTATTTCTATATTATCATTATGAATGTCATTTTCTATATTATTATTACCTTGATTTAATATATTATTATCTTTTGGATCTTTTATTGTTGAATCTTTTATTGATGATGTTTCTGTTAATTCTGTTAATACTGATGATTGTTTTTTTTTTTTTTCTAAATTTTGTTTTTTTCCTTGGAGAAATATTTTATAAAAATTTACAAATTTTTTGCATATTACATAAAATG
>JAEEGK010009680.1_pt1 | contig 22437 bp, 18 predicted proteins | sample 8958771 | NCBI WGS metagenome assembly JAEEGK01 (sample SAMN16246547, study PRJNA631951) | gut metagenome | biome: gut microbiome; feature: rumen; material: SC-attached | host: Bos | place: Iran: Karaj | collected 2018-10 | reverse complement strand
CCAGGTGTAATCTCGTTACGGAAAGACTTACCAATCTGGCCAATACCAAATGGAACCTTCTTACGAGATGTACGCTGTACATTTTTGAAGTTTACGAAAATCCCCTGAGCTGTCTCTGGGCGAAGATAAACTGTGTTCTTAGCATCCTCAGTAACACCCTGGAATGTCTTGAACATAAGGTTAAACTCACGGATGTCTGTAAAGTTGTGCTTGCCACATGTAGGACAAGGAATGTTGTTGCTTTCGATGAACTCCTTCATCTCATCCTTGCTCCAACCATCAACAGATGACTTAAGCTCGATATTATTTTCTGCAGCAAAATCTTCGATAATCTTGTCTGCTCTGAATCTCTCATGACATTCCTTACAATCCATAAGTGGATCTGAGAATGAACCAAGGTGACCGCTGGCAATCCATGTCTGTGGGTTCATAAGGATGGCGCAGTCAACACCAACATTGTACTTGTTCTCCTGAACAAATTTCTGCCACCAAGCCTTTTTAACGTTGTTCTTAAGCTCAACACCTAAGTTACCGTAGTCCCATGTATTTGCAAGACCACCGTAGATTTCAGAGCCCGCATATACGAAACCTCTTGCCTTAGCAAGTGCGATTATTTTGTCCATTGATTTTTCCATGATATATTTCCTCTCGTAAATTATTTTTTAGTATTTGTATTGTAAATGATGTACACCGTTTCGGTGGCATCCTCATTTCCATCTTTTGGAGCAATCTTTACTGTGCTTGCATCTACAATCTCGGTAGATGAATCAGATACGTACTCAATTGTACCTGGAACAACCACTGTGCAGTTCTCATTGACGATAGCAACCCTTTTGCCTACAAATAATGACGCAGCATCAAGAATCTGTCCTTGGCTTTTCTTGCCATCTTTTACTTGTGAAAAGATGTTCGCAAACTTGTAGCCAGCTTCAACAGCATTTTCGTAGGTATCATCAAATGTCTCATATGTAGTAAATGATGTGTAAACCTCTGGGCTATCGTAGGTTGACTTGACATACACCTTGTCCTTTTTCATCTTGACCCTGTCAAGGCTAACCACATCCTTGCCCTGCTTCTTATTGAAAGCCTCTATCAAATCCTTTGACTCAGATTTTAAATCTGACTTTGAATAGGTATCAGTATCAAAATCCACAACCTCTTCAAACACAACCTTGCCATCACTGTTAAATGTAATAGTGGTTGTCTCAGCTGTCTTACCTAAATCTAAGATAAATCCAAATAGCTTTATTAATAGAAATATTACCAAAGCCGCTACTGCTATACATCCAGCACCAAATATTGCTCGGTTGCGCATAACTATTCGCTGTCTTTGCTTTCTCTTGGCCTCTTTAATGGATTGCTTTGCCGCAGCCTCCTTTGGCCTTCTTCCAATATGTCTGCTTCTCATCCCAGAAGCTGTGCCTCTGGGTCTTCTCTCTGTCATAAAAATTCCTCGCTCTTGTACTTATGCGACCTATAGTTTAATCTATACGCCGCCAAAATTCTAGTCAATTCTTCTTCAGTTTCATTATTCAACACAAAAGTATACAACTTTTCTAGCTTAGATGAAACTATATATTGCATAGCAAATAGCGTAGAATTGCTGATTTCAGTGCCTGGCTCTTCTTTAGCACAATCTTTGCATAGCACTCCATGCCTCTTTACTGAGAAAAATTGTAGATTATCCTTTTTGCCACAGGCCATGCAGGAAAACACATTTGGATATTCTCCATCTATAACCCATGTCTTTAAATCGTAGATATTTCTCAAAAGCTGGTGGCTAAATTTGCCCGACTCAATTGCTTTTAGGCTTTGATATAATAGCCCAAGTCTAGGCCTTTCATCAACCCCTTCTACGGAAAGATGGTCTGCCACCTCCAAAAAGTATGAACCCAGGCAAACCTTTTCGTAGTCAGTAACCAGGTCTCTAAAGTAGTTACTGATGGAAGCCCTACTTATATGATAGGAATTACGCCCCTGATATGCCTCAAAGGTGCCAAAGCAAAATGGCGAACAGGCTGCTATCAAAGGATTGTTGGGACGCCTGGCCCCTTTGGCAAAAGCGGTAACCCTGCCATCCTCCTTGGTTAGCAAAACAAGGCGTTTATCAAATTCTCCCACATCAGAGCTGGATAATACAATTCCTGTAAGACTAACAAGTCCCATTTATTATATGTCCTCTTTTTTGTATCCAAAATTCTTTAGCTCATAATCGCTGTCTCGCCAATCCTTCTTGACCTTAACAAAAAGCTTAAGGTTGACCTTGGCATCTAAGAGCTTTTCGATTTCGTAACGGGCGTTAGTGCCGATTTTTTTAATCATGGCTCCGCCCTTACCTATTATGATGCCCTTGTGAGAATTCTTTTCGCAAATTATTGTTGCCTCAATATCCCACATTGGCTTTTTGCCGCTGCGTTCCTTCATATTGTCTATGGCGATTGCAATGCCGTGTGGCACCTCATCGTTAAGAGCATGAAGGGATTTCTCACGAATGATTTCCGCTGCTATCTCACGAAGGGTCTGGTTGGTAACTGTCTCTTCGTCGTAGAAGGCTGGTCCCTCTGGCAGATGCTTGAATATTGTAGCAAGTAAATCATCGCATCCCTCACCGCGGAGAGCAGATACTGGAACAACCTCGATAAACTCACACAAATCCTTGAATGCCTGAATTGTCTCGCCCACCTTGGCACCATCTGCCATATCAATCTTGTTTATTACAAGAATAACTGGAGCCTCAGCAGTTGCAAGTAGCTCTGCAATCTTTTTATCTCCGGCTCCCACCTTGGTGTCTGGCTCTATCAACCAGAGGATCAAATCAACATCATTGATTGTACTCTTGGCAGCTGTCATCATATACTCGCCAAGCTTGTTTTTGGCCTGGTGCATACCTGGAGTATCAAGGAACACTATCTGTCCCACATTCTCATCAGTATAGACAGTCTGAATTCTGTTTCTTGTTGTCTGTGGCTTGTTACTTGTAATGGCAATCTTTTGTCCGATGATGTGATTCATCAGCGTACTTTTACCCACATTTGGGCGGCCAACTATAGTTACGAAGCCAGATTTAAAATTTTCACTCATTAAATACCTCTACGAGGTCTGTTACGGTCTCAAGCCTGTCCATACTACGCTCATCTAACACGATTCGCTTTAGTATCGCACAGAGCTTGATACCTACAGACCCTCTAAACCATTTTAGTTATCCTAATATCTTTTAAAATTTTATATTCCAGAGCTTGATAGCTACCAGCTCACTTAAATATTTTTTACACTGTTTCTTCTAACTGATTTATTGTCAATTAATTTTTTTCATTATAAACAATGTCTGAAATCAATAATATGATTTAAATTTTTAATAAAGGCTTTCAACTACCGTAAACAAGTCACGGTTGGCCTCTATTGCATCTTCATTGCCTACCACACACAAATAGCCTTGAGATATTGCTGCATCTATAGGCTCAGCCAATGCGTGAATATCCTCAACTGTAACATCTAAAACCTGGTCTCTGGTCATTTGGACATCCTCGTATGTTATTCCTGACAAATAAGCATTGAGACCTCTAAGCCCTCGCTGGGATGGAGTTAGTGGTGTATCCATGCTGCTGATTGTACCTATGACAAATTTAGTCATGTCTCTTTCGTCAGCCTCAAAATTCCTGAGATATTCACCGGTCTGTTTAAATACATCCATTGTTTCCACAAGGTTAGGATCGCGATAAGAAACAAATACTAGGTCACCCTGACGGCCAAGATTTACGCTACATCCATAAGCGCCGCCCTGAACTCTAACCTTAATCCAGAAATAATCATATCCAAGAATTGTATTAAGTAATCTAAAGCTGCCGTTGAACTTGTAGCCTGCAGTAATGTAGTCACCAGCCATGGCAACATACTGAATCTGTGAAGCATCCTTTAAGCCTTCCTTAACAGGATGAACCTCGTATGCTGGCATATCCTTATCAAAGGATATCTTTTCCTTGAATAGAAGCGGTCTAATCTCCTTAACAAGCTGTCTTGACTGCTCTAATGTTTCCGACTTGCCAGTAGAAGAAATTATAAGTCTATCAGCAGTAAATACCGCTTTGCACATTTTATTTAATTTAGATATAACTTCTTGCTTTCTGTCATCAAAATTTGCTTCCAAGTCCACAAGGAATCTATAGAAGCTTAAGCCGCTAGCAAGATCTGAAATCTTAGACTTTTTGCTAAAACCAGCTCTAGCTCTTGTGGCTGCCACAACATTTCCTCGGCTACTGATAGTCGACTCGATGTGAGACTTCTCTGCAATGATAAGTTCCTTTAATCTCTTCTCGTCTGAAAAATCAGTGTTTAAAAGCATTTCTAGAACAAGATCCTTGCCCGACTCAGCTTCCTCTAAAATAAACTTAGAGCGAACTTCAAACGAAATCTTGTACTGGTCATGAGTGCCATACACTTCGTTAATTGTTGTAGCTGTTGTGATTCCACCCGTATGCAAATACATTTCGTTGGTGAAATCATTGTATGAGTAATTCTTGGTATCCATAAGACCAATGAATCGCTCTATCATTGAAATATAAGGCACATCCTTTAGCGGAATATCGCTAATGTTAAACACCATATTAAAATAGTGAATACCGTTGGTGCTCACATTGTGATGAAGAATCGTGGTGCCTTCCTCCTGGTAAACCTCCAAATCAAAAGGCTTTGCCTTTCTTCGAAGGTCTGAACGCTTAAGCATAGGAATCTTTTCCAAATCCTCCTTTGGACTAGGAGTCTGCTGGTATTCCTTTAGATATGCTGTGTGCTCAACTATCTCATCTATCTCCTGCTTTGAAAGCTTAGCCTTGTAATCTGCAAGCTTTGCCTTTAAGGCCTCATCCTCCTCTGAGGTAAGTCCCTTCTTAGGCTTTAAGGTTACTATTGATTTATGCTTGTTGGATAGAATGAATAAATCTGCGACTTCATCAAAGTACCCAATATTAACTCTTGATTTAATTTTATCAAGAACCTCTACAGCATGAAGATGTAAGAATGGCCTATTCTTATCATAAAGCCAGCTATCTAAAAGCTGAAGTCCAATGATAAGTCCCTTTGGGGCGCTGCCAAAATCTAACTCCCTTGCTCTAAATTGCTCTGCGTTAATTGAAGCATAAAGGGTCTTGTGGTCAATCCCATTTTGAATCTGCGTTCTTAATGTATCCTCAATAATGCTTACAAACTTGTCCCTATCCTCTTCATTGGCACCCTTTGCCACAATTGAAAAGAACATCTGGCGCTGTGAGCCTTCGAAGGAACACTCAACATCCTCTGCAATATCAGCATCAATAAGAGCCTGATAGAGGGGAGCACCTGGCGCTGATACCAAAGCGTAGCTAAGTACGTCAAAAGCTCTATACATATTTGGATCTAACACATCTCCTATGCAAACGTTGTAGGACAGGTATGTGTTGTTCTTGTCATCCTGGTCTGCCGAAATTGGATATTCCAGTGTTTTTACTACAGGCTCCTTAAATGACTCCTGCATCTGAATTTCAGAATCTACCTCTAGATAGTCGTAGTCGCGGAGATATTCTTCATCGAAATACTTGAGCAATTTATCGATATCCACATCGCCATATACGTAAATATATGAGTTGCTTGGATGATAATACTTGCTGTGAAAAGCAATAAAATCCTCATATGTAAGAGTTGGAATCTCCTTTGGATCGCCGCCTGATTCAATTGAATATGTGGTATCTGGAAATAGTGAATTGAGAATCTGACGAGAAAGCACATCCTCTGGTGAAGAAAATGCACCCTTCATTTCATTGTAAACTACACCATTTATTGTCAAATCGCTTTCAGGGCTTTCCATCTCATAGTGCCAGCCCTCCTGCTCGAAAATCTCGCGATACTTGTAGATGTTTGGATGAAAAACTGCATCCATGTAAACATCAATAAGATTCATATAATCTGCATCGTTGGTGCTTGCAATTGGATAAACTGTCTTATCCGGGTAAGTCATTGCATTTAAAAATGTATTAAGACTGCCCTTTACAAGCTCAACAAATGGGTCCTTAACGGGATATTTATCAGAACCGCAAAGAACAGTATGCTCAACTATGTGGGCAACACCTGTAGAATCCTTAGGTGGTGTTCTGAATCCGATATAGAAAACTTTGTTGTCATCATCATTTGAAATAAAACATATTCTAGCTTTTGTTTTTTTGTGCTCAAATATGAACCCTAGGGAATCAAGTCCCTCTAACTTTTCCTCTTTTAGTAACTCGTATGCCTTGTTCAATACATTTCCGTCCTATAAATAATATTTTTATTCTGTAGCTTCTGTCTGTGCTTTCTCTTTTTCTTTTGAAGCATCAGACTTATCTACTATATGTACATCTAGCTGGTTAAAGCAAATCTCTATGCCTTGTTTATCGAATCGTTCTTTAATTTCTTCCAAGACAGCCCATTTTGTTGGCCAATAGTATTCTGTCTCAACCCAAAAACGCAAACCAATTTGAACAGCACTATCACCTAACTCAGCCACAAACACTTTGATAGGCTCAGATGTAATCAGATGATCCTGTTGCTCAGCAATTTGCTGCATAATAGATTTTGCTTTTTTGATGTCGGAATCGTAACTAATACCAACTGTCTCGTTGAACATTCTTCTTGTAATAGAAGTATTGTTAGTTAAAGAAGTGGCAGATAACTTGCCGTTTGGTATCTGAACCAGACGACCATCAGTCATCTTTAATGTGGTGTAAATAATATTAATTCGTACAACAGTGCCCTCTTGGTTAGTGCCATGCTCTATTATATAATCTCCCACTTTAAATGGTCTCATCAATAAAATGAGCACTCCACCAGCAAAATTTGAAAGGGCTCCTTGAAGAGCAAGACCGATGGTAACACCAAGACCTGCAACTGCCGCAGATATAGATGTGGTTGTGACACCAAACAATCCTAGAATAATAGTCAAAAGGATAATGGATAAAATCCATTTAAGAACAGATTCAAGGAATGTTTCCACACCAGGATCGATATTTTTAAGGGACATGGCTTTGTGGAACACCTTGATAATTCCCTTTATAATACGTGTTCCAATAAACAGTACAATAAGGGCTAAAAACGCGCACCACAAAAAGCTCCAAAACTTAGGAATTAGTTTGTCAATTTGCTGCTGCAGAACCCCTTTTTGAATGTCCTCAACTAATGCATCCGGTGTAACTGTTTCAACTGAATCCATATCGTCCTCCCGCTCTTTATAATCCGTTTAATTATAGCATAACAGACATTAAAAAACACCTAGTTACGCTAACAAGCCTAAGCATACCACGGAGCACTAACACGTGCACCTTAGGTACGCTAAGAGCTTGATAGCTACTAGGTGTTTAATAAATCTTTTATGTTATTAAATACGGTGAATAAATAATCCACTTCTGAGCTTTGGCTCAAACCATGTAGACTTTGGAGGCATTAAAAGGCCTGCATCTGCCACGGCAAAAAGCTCATCAATGCTTGTAGGATACATTGCAAATGCAACCTTGCAATCGCTATTGCATCGACGCTCCAACTCCTCAAGTCCACGAATACCGCCAACAAAATCAATTCTTGAATCTGTCTTTGGATCTGCAATACCAAGAAGTGGCTCTAAAACAAGATTTTGAAGTAAAGAAACATCAAGTCCCTCCACTGGGTCATCAGACTTAAGCTCCGGCTTAACCTGATAGAGATACCATGTACCCTCGAGATACATAGCCCACTGTCCCTTTTCCTTAGGGCGAATTGGAGAATCCGAAGTCTCAACTATTGTTGCAACGTTCTCCAGCTCCTCAAGCAACTCCTCTGGAGCATGACCATTTAAATCCTTTACAACACGGTTGTAATCGTAAATCTTGAGCTCTTCGTCAGGGAATAAAACTGAAAGGAAGAAATTGAAATCCTCCTTGCCAGTATATCCCGGATTTTCTTCTCTGCGCTTGAAGCCCACCTTTACAGCACTTGCTGCGCGATGGTGACCGTCTGCGATGTAGATTGAATCCATCTCTGCAAAAGTTGAGCTAATTAAAGCGCTAGCCATCATATCCTGAATAATCCAGCAGCGATGTCTGATGCCATCCTCCGCTGTAAAATCATACATAGGCTTGCGGCTCTTAGCCTTGGCAACCACACCGGAAATGTGTGTGTTTGCTCTGTAAGCCAAGAAAATAGGACCAGTCTGAGCGCTGCAGGTATCAACGTGTCTGATTCTATCCTGCTCCTTGTCAGCTCTGGTATTTTCATGCTTTTTGATAACGCCTGAAGCGTAATCATCTATTGATGCACAAGCAACAATTCCAGTTTGAGTACGGCCATCCATAGTCAGCTCGTACACATAATAGCAAGGCTTTTCATCCTGAATGAATCTGCCCTCGGCAATCCAAGACTCAAGAATCTCAGAAGCCTTTGCATAAACCTTATCAGAATACATATCTACCTCTGGCTCAAAGGCAGTCTCAGGTCTATCTATTGCAAGAAAAGACTTTGGCTGCTCCTTAACCTTGGCGTAAGCCTCCTGTCTGTTGTATACATCATAAGGAAGGGCTGCGATAACCGCAGCCTCTTCTCTAATTGGTCGTATTGCTTTAAAAGGTAATACTTTAGCCATTATTTTACCACCCTAACTTTTATAACTCCGTCAACTTTTGAAATCTCCTCAATAACGCTCTCTGAAGCCTTGTCAGCAAGATCAAGAAGAGTATAAGCATAATCTCCACGACTCTTGTTTGTCATATCCTCTACGTTGATATTTGCGTTACCAAGAATTGTAGTGAATGATGCGATAAGACCAGCCTTATTCTTGTGAAGAATAGCTACACGAGCCTCTGTCTGGCAAACACCCATATCGCAATCTGGATAATTAACTGAATGGCAGATATTACCATTTTCCATGTAATCCATTACTTCCTTGACAGCCATAACTGCACAGTTGTCCTCAGCCTCCTCTGTAGAAGCACCAAGGTGTGGTGTACAGATAACGCCTGGCTTGCCAGCTGTAGTAGGATTTGCAAAGTCTGTTACATAGTGACGAACCTTGCCTGCCTCGATTCCATCAACAACAGCCTGCTCATCTACAAGAAGGTCACGAGCGAAGTTAAGGATTACAACACCCTTCTTCATCATCTGAACTGCTTCCTTGCTGATTAAGCCCTTAGTTGCATCAAGAAGAGGAACGTGAACTGTGATAAAATCACACTCTCTGAAAATATCCTCTATGTTAGTTACGTGCTTTACGTTGCGAGATAAGTTCCAAGCAGCGTTTACTGAAATGTATGGATCATAACCAAGTACTTCCATACCAAGGTGTGTTGCATCGTTAGCAACCTTTACACCAATAGCACCAAGACCGATAACACCAAGCTTCTTGCCAGCGATTTCTGTACCAGCATATGCTTTCTTAGCCTTTTCTGCTGTCTTGCCGATGTTTTCGTCTTCTTTATTTTCAAGAACCCAGTTGATACCGCCAACAATATCACGTGATGCAAGGAGCATACCTGCAAATACAAGCTCCTTAACACCGTTTGCATTAGCACCTGGTGTGTTGAATACAACGATACCAGCCTCTGCGCACTTATCAAGTGGAATATTGTTAACGCCGGCACCTGCACGAGCAACGCACTTTAAGTTGTCGCCAAGCTCAAGATCGTGCATAGCAGCTGAACGAACTAAAGCTGCGTCTGCCTCGCCGATTGTCTCAACCTTTTTATAGTCTGTAGAGAAGTTTACAAGACCTTTATCTGAAATTGGATTTAAGCAATTATAAGTAAACATTATGCATTCTCCTCCTCAAACTTCTTCATGAACTCAACTAACTTTTCAACACCTTCGATTGGCATAGCGTTGTAGATAGAAGCACGCATACCACCAACTGTTCTGTGACCCTTAAGGTTAACAAAACCAGCTGCTGTAGCCTCTTTTACAAACTTAGCGTCAAGCTCTTCGTTACCTGTAACAAATGGTACGTTCATAAGTGAACGGTCTTCTTTTCTAACTGTACCCTTGAAAAGCTTTGAAGAATCAAGATAATCATATAAAATCTTAGCCTTCTTCTCATTAAGGTCCTTCATAGCCTCAAGACCACCGTTCTTAAGGAGCCACTTGAATACCTTGCCACAGATGTAGATTGTGTAGCATGGAGGTGTGTTGTAAAGACTGTCATTGTCTGCCTGAGTCTTGTACTTAAGCATTGTAGGAGTTCCCTCGAGAACATCATCTCTGATAAGGTCCTCACGAATAATTACGATAACCATACCTGCTGGTCCAACGTTCTTCTGAACACCGCCATAGATTACAGCATACTTGCTTACATCAACTGGCTCTGAAAGGAAGCATGAGCTAACGTCTGCTACCAGATCCTTGCCCTTTGTGTTTGGAAGTGTCTTGAACTTTGTACCGTAAATTGTGTTGTTCTCACAGATATATACATAATCCATATCATCAGTGATAGGTAAATCTGAGCAATCTGGAATGTATGAGAATGTCTCATCTGCTGAAGAAGCAAGCTCTACAGCCTCACCATACATCTTTGCTTCCTGGAATGCCTTCTTTGCCCACTGACCAGTAACAATGTAACCAGCCTTCTTATTCTTCATAAGGTTCATTGGAATTGCTGCAAACTGCTGGCTTGCTCCACCCTGAAGGAAAAGAACCTTGTAGTTATCAGGAATATTCATAAGCTTTCTTATGTCTGCCTCTGCGTCCTTGATGATTTCATCAAAAACCTTTGAGCGGTGGCTCATCTCCATAACTGACATGCCAGAGCCCTTGTAATCAAGCATCTCATCTGCTGCTTCCTTAAGAACCTCCTCTGGTAATACTGCTGGTCCTGCACTAAAATTGTAAACTCTACTCATTACTCTTAATCTCCTTTTTAAGCTACATGTAATCTAGGAATTAATCTTCCACGAAAAACTCATTAATAGGTGCTCCTGGTGCTACCATTGGCCATACCTTGTCATCACTACCTATGATACAGTCAATAAGCACAGGCTTCTCGGATCGAAGTGCCTCCGATAACACTTTGGCAAACTCCTCTTTGGTTGTTACTCTGTAGCCTGTAACACCCATTGCCTCAGCCAACTTGACAAAGTCTACTCCATCGTCAAGTACAGTTGCGGAATAGCGCTTCTCGTAAAATAATGTCTGCCACTGTCTAACCATTCCGAGCACGTGGTTGTTAATAACTATTTCAATGATTGGCAATTTCTCGCGGCTTGCGGTTGCCAACTCATTCATGTTCATTCTAAAGCAGCCATCACCTGCAAAGTTGATAACTGTCTTGTCTGGATTACCTGTCTTGGCACCGATTGCTGCTCCAAGACCGTATCCCATTGTTCCAAGACCGCCTGAAGTAAGTAACTGATGAGGCTTCTTGTACTTGTAGAACTGAGCAGCCCACATCTGATGCTGTCCTACCTCAGTAGTGATAATTGCATCACCCTTAGTCTGACGGTATGTCTCCTGAACGATATACTGTCCAGAAAGACCATTCTCAGGAACCTTAAGTGGGTTGGCATTAGAAATCTCCAAAACATGCTCCAACCATGAAGCGTGCTCCTTTTGCTCTAACATCTTGTTGATTCTAGAAAGGATTTCCTTGACGTCTCCAATAATTGCATGGTCAGTCATGATATTTTTGTTAATCTCAGCTGGGTCTACATCAAACTGAAGAACCTTTGCCTTGCTAGCAAACTTAGCTGGATTACCAAGAACTCTATCAGAAAATCTTGTTCCCACTGCAATAAGCAAATCACACTCAGAAACTGCCAAGTTGGATGCCTTGGTACCGTGCATACCAAGCATTCCGATATATTTGTCATCCTTGCCGCTGTATGCGCCCTTGCCCATGAGAGTATCACAAACAGGTGCATCTACAAGGTCTACAAACTTCTTAAGCTCTTTGGATGCCCCAGAAAGAACTGCACCACCACCTACAAAAATCACTGGCTTCTTAGCTCTATCGATGAGCTTGATTGCCTTTTTAATTCCGTCCTCAGTAATGTCCTTTTTAACTCTACCTGTTGGAATTGGCTTGATTGGCATGTACTCATACTTATTGTTAGGTGCTGTAACATCCTTTGGCACATCGATAAGTACTGGGCCAGGTCTGCCTGTCTGAGCAATCATAAAGGCACGACGGATTGTATCAGCCAAATCCTTGATATCCTTTACGATGAAATTGTGCTTTGTGATAGGCATTGTAATACCAGTGATATCAATCTCCTGGAATGAATCCTTACCTAAAAGAGGAACTGTTACATTACATGTGATTGCAATCATTGGAACTGAATCCATATGGGCTGTTGCAATACCTGTCACAAGATTAGTTGCACCAGGGCCCGATGTGGCAAAACATACGCCCACCTTGCCAGTTGATCTAGCATAGCCGTCAGCAGCATGGCTTGCGCCCTGCTCGTGGCTGGTAAGAACATGGTGAATCTCATCTCTGTGCTTGTAAAGCTCATCGTAAAGATTAAGGATGGCACCGCCTGGATAACCAAACACAGTGTCAACGCCTTGCTCTTTCAAGCACTCAATAATAATCTCTGAACCGCTTAATAACATAAACTCTTTGCCTTTCTATTTTTTCCGCCCGTTACGTTCTCATCTATGAGCTTGTAGCCGTAACCAGCGGATTAAAGTTCTGGAGTGCGTAAAATCGCACCACGGTTACCAGATGTAACCTGGGCTGCATATCTGCGAAGGTAACCTGTTGTAACCTTTGGCTCACGTGGCTGCCATTTAGCCTTACGAGCTGCAAGCTCTTCGTCGCTTACCTTTAATGTCATTGAGTAATTTGGAATATCAATTGCGATAATGTCGCCTTCTTCAACAAGAGCGATAGGTCCGCCTACAGCTGCCTCTGGAGAAACGTGACCGATTGAAGCGCCACGGCTTGCTCCTGAGAAACGACCATCTGTAATAAGAGCAACTGATGAACCAAGTCCCATACCTGCAATTGCTGATGTAGGGTTGAGCATCTCTCTCATACCTGGGCCACCCTTAGGTCCCTCGTAGCGGATGACAACAACATCACCTGCAACAATCTTGCCGCCCTTGATAGCTGCGATAGCATCCTCTTCGCTATCAAATACTCTTGCTGGGCCTTCATGAACAAGCATCTCTGGAACAACAGCACTTCTCTTAACAACAGAGCCGTCTGGTGCAAGGTTTCCCTTAAGGACTGCAAGTCCACCTGTCTTTGTATATGGATTATCCACTGGTCTGATAACCTCTGGATTTCTGTTAACTGCATTTGCAATATTCTCACCAACAGTCTTGCCTGTAACTGTCATGCAATCTGTGTTGAGAAGTCCGATGTCTGCAAGCTCTTTCATAACCGCCCAAACACCGCCAGCCTCGTTAAGGTCTTCCATGTATGTAGGACCTGCTGGAGCAAGGTGACAAAGGTTTGGTGTCTTTTCAGAAATAGGATTTGCAAACTCGATATCAAAATCAAAGCCAATCTCGTGGGCAATAGCTGGTAGATGAAGCATTGAGTTAGTTGAACAGCCAAGCGCCATATCAACTGTAAGAGCATTTAAAACAGCCTCTTTTGTCATAATCTGACGAGCTGTGATGCCCTTGTTATACATATCCATAACAGCCATACCAGCATGCTTTGCAAGACGAATACGCTCTGAGTATACAGCTGGGATTGTACCGTTGCCTCTAAGTCCCATACCAAGTGCCTCTGTAAGACAGTTCATGGAATTGGCTGTGTACATACCTGAACAGCTACCGCACGTAGGGCAAACATTTTCAACAAAGTTCTCTACCTCATCCTCTGTCATGTTGCCTGCTGCGTGAGCACCAACTGCCTCAAACATAGATGAAAGTGAACGCTTCTGACCGCCAACGTGACCTGCAAGCATAGGACCGCCTGATACAAATACTGTAGGTAAATCAAGGCGAGCTGCTGCCATCAAAAGACCTGGTACATTCTTATCACAGTTTGGCACCATAACAAGAGCATCAAACTGATGTGCAAGTGCCATACACTCTGTAGAATCAGCAATCAAATCTCTTGTGACAAGAGAATATTTCATACCAATATGTCCCATTGCAATACCGTCACAAACAGCAATTGCTGGGAACACTACTGGAACACCGCCTGCCTCGGCAACTCCAAGCTTAACCGCATCAACAATCTTGTCGATATTCATATGACCTGGCACGATTTCGTTGTACGAAGATACGATGCCGACCATTGGCTTTTTCATTTCCTCAGGAGTGAATCCCAAGGCATTAAACAAAGAACGTGCTGGGGCTTGCTGCATACCAGCTCTTGCATTATCACTTCTCATTTCCTTACTCCTTTTTAAATATAGTCCGTCTGTTACGCTCTCAAGCCTATGTCAGCCAGTTACGCAAACAATCCTATGATATTGCCTTCGTCGACTAACACGTCTCCTCAGACAATACATAGAGATTGTCATGCTACTGGCTAATGTAATTTATTTCTAGCGTTAACAGACTTATCTAATTAATAAAATTCAATATAAATCTGTCAATTGACAACTCTAACACCTTAGAGCTGGTTGTGCAGCCAGCCTGGGGTGGTGACATTATGGGGCGGGCTATTACAATCTCTCTACGATTAAGTCGCCCATGGCTGCTGTGCCCACCTGAGTTACGCTGGCGCGCTTGTCTGCCTCCTGTGGCATGATGTCGATTGTGCGGTAACCATCAGCAAGTACCTTTTTCACTGCTGCTTCAATTGAAGAAGCCTCAGCATCCAAGTCGAAGCTGTAGCGAAGCATCATTGCTGCAGAAAGGATTGTTGCGATTGGATTGGCAATACCCTGACCTGCAATATCCGGTGCGCTACCGCCTGATGGCTCATAAAGACCAAACTTGGTATCGTTTAATGAAGCTGATGAAAGCATTCCGATTGAACCGGTAACCATTGATGCCTCATCTGATAAAATATCGCCAAACATGTTCTCAGTAAGGATTACATCGAACTGTCTTGGATTCTTAACAAGCTGCATTGCACAGTTGTCTACAAGCATGTGCTCATACTCAACCTCTGGATAATCCTTTGCGACCTCTTCCACAATCTTTCTCCAAAGTCGTGAGCTATCAAGAACGTTGGCCTTGTCCACACTTGTAACCTTCTTGCGACGCTTCATTGCAATATCAAAGCCTCGCTTTGCAATTCTGCGAATCTCTGTCTCTGAATATGTGAGGGAATCTCTAGCAACAAGCTGTCCATCCTCCTCTTTAGTTGAGCGCTCACCAAAGTATAAACCACCTGTAAGCTCACGCATAATCATCATATCAAAACCGTCGCCTATAATATCGTCTCTAAGAGGGCATGCCTCCTTGAGCTCGTTGTATAAATATGCTGGACGCAAGTTTGCGAATAGATTAAGGCTCTTGCGAAGCTTAAGCAGGCCTGCCTCAGGACGCTTGTCCGCTGGAAGCTTGTACCAAGGACTTGTAGAAGTATTGCCACCGATTGAACCCATAAGCACAGCATCTGATGCAAGTGCCGCCTGAATTGCCTCATCTGTAAGAGGCTCTCCAGTCGCATCAATTGAACATCCGCCCATAAGAATCTGAGTATAATTAAAACTGTGTCCGAACTTTGCTCCTATCGCATCCAGAACCTTCATAGCCTCTGTCACGATTTCAGGGCCGATTCCATCACCCTTTATTACGCCAACATTAAAATTCATTTACTTGACCTTCCTATACATGGTACTATTCGTAGGTAATAGGCTAATACCTGCACTTTGCAAAAATGCGCAGACCTATACTAGGCTATTACATATAAACAGTTTACATTTTAGTACACTAAAGTGTGAAATTCAATTAAATTAAAAAGCATTTTTATATCTTTGACAAAATAACCTAAATACTTCTAAAATACCTATAGGTTGTTAGTGAACTTTCACACTTTAAAGTATTGGGCCTAATTATCGATAGCTACAGCCGCATTTTCTCACGTCTGCCTATCAAAAGTTTTTGTTTTTTAAATAAATTTAATATTGCAGTATGTATATTTCATAATATTTATATGAAGGGATAGTTTAAGCCAAATGTCTTCTAAAGATAAGATACTTGAATATTTAGAATTAAATAAAGGAACCTATATTTCAGGGGAGTCTATGGCTACTGACCTTGCCCTTTCAAGGACTGCCATCTGGAAGGCAATCAATGAGCTTAGAAAAAGCGGATATAAGATTGATGCTGTCAGCAACAAGGGCTACATGCTTAAGGATGGTAATGACATTATTTCTGCTCCTGGCATTATCTCCTATCTAAATGAAGCGTGTTTGAAAAAATACCAGGACGGAGATTTGATTCGTATATACGATACAGTTAATTCTACCAACAGAATCGCTAAGGAGCTTGCTATTGCAGGAGGCCAGCACGGCACTATTATCATAGCAAATGAGCAGACCGAAGGACGCGGCAGAAAGGATCACAGCTTCTACTCTCCAAGGGGTGGGGTTTATATGAGTATCTTGCTTAAGCCTGAGGAGTTGTTAGCACACACATCTTCCTCTTCCACTAATTCAGTAAGCAACAAGTCAACTCTGTTAAATAGCCTCGCTCCGGATACTATCACTACCTTTACAGGCAATGCAGTCTGCACCGCAATTGAGAACCTTACTGGCATCCGCCCTCGCTTAAAGCCTATCAACGACCTCTTTATTGATGACAAAAAAATCTGCGGCATCCTCACAGAGGCAGGCACTGAATTTGAAACCGGAGATGTGCAGTGGATAGTTGTAGGAATAGGCATTAATTTTGATTCTGATATTAAAGCTTTTCCTTCAGATATCAAAAAAACAGCCACTAGTCTTTTTGTACCTGGCAAAGCCCCCTTTACCAAAAACAAGCTAGTAGCTGAAATTATTGAAAAGTTTTTGTTATTTAGTTAATAGAACAACTATTGTCCTTAAATAGTTTTATTACGTTTCGGAAAACATTCCTCTGGCAATTTATTTGAAGGGCGAGTCTTATCTTTCCCTGTATCTATATGCGAATCCTTCTGCTCGTAGATTACATTGGATTCCCCTTTTACATTAGTTAATACAATTCGTGGTAGACTAGACGTTTCAGTTTTCATGCTAGATATCTCATTCTGTATTTCCCATTCTGTAACATCTTTTTTCTTATTTATTGATTCGATATAATGATCAACATCTATTAACCTATTTTCTATTTCCTTATTACCTGGATAATACTCACTCTTATATTGGTTTTTCAATAAATTTAATTTATTAAGTATTCCTTTATATTTCCTTAATTCTTCTTTTTTCCTGGCAATAACATTATTATACAAGTATGTGTCCTGCAGCCCCTGATAATTGCCCATTTTTATAAACTTACCATTATTTTCTTTTATTTTAACTGCACCAGATCTACTTATACCTACTTTCGTGCCAGATTTTTCATCCACATTATTATTTGTACTCATTTTCAATTCCTCTCTATTCTTTTTGTTGATGTTTAACAAAGAACCTTGAATTTCAAGCTTTGTTTAACGGTTTACAGTTACATATTATCTAATGTGCCACAACTTGTTACATTTATATATCAAAAAAAATATGCTTTTTTTTCCAAAAAACGAAAAAAACTACCTCAAAGAATATCCAAGCATTTCAATATTTCTTACATCTTCCTCCACTGATATTCCCTTCACAGTCAGCATATCACCTGTGATTGTAGCATTGCAGCCTCCTTTAAAGCAGGCTATTCCTGTATCATCTAACACATCTCGACCTGCTGCAAATCTAATTGCTGATTTAGGAAGAATGTATTTAAAAATCGCAACTATTCTTCTGATTTCATCTTTTGTAAGCATCTTGCGATTTTCCATAGGTGTTCCCTTCACTGGCTTTAACATGTTAATAGGCACGGAATCCGGTTGAACCTCAGCCAGTTCAAAAGCCATGCTTATCCTGTCTTCCCAAGTTTCTCCCAATCCAAAGATACCACCTGAGCAAAGTTCTAACCCAACCTCACGTACTAACTTCATCACCGCAATCTTGTCCTCGGTAGTATGGGTGGTACATAATGACTTGAAAAATTCTGAGCTTGATTCAATATTGTTGTGCACGCGCTTCACCCCCGCTTCTTTTAGTGCCAACAAATCTTCTTTATCTAAAAGTCCCAAGGAAACACATGGGGCAAAGCCAGTTTCTGCCACAAGTCCCCTCACATTCTCACAGATTTGTGCCACCTGGTTCTTAGAAAGCTTTCTACCCGAAGCCACCTGACAATAGTGTGCTATACCAATTCCATCTTTGGATTTTGCGTCGCTTACAACATACTCTCTATCCCTAATTTCAAATGTAGTAATATCTGCTTTGGAGCAACTTGACTGAGCACAATATTTACAGTCCTCGCTACATCTACCGCCTTTTACACTTAAGATTGCACACATGTCAAATTTGTTTCCGTTAAAATTTTTTCTCAACTCATCTGCGCCAGCACACAGCTCCTCAAGTGGAGCCCCAACCAAATCTATTGCTTCCTCTCTTGTAATACTCCCACCGTTAATTATTCTTTGGGTAATCTCCTTTAGTGTCTCTTTATCCATGATATAGCTTCTCCTTTTTTATGCTTTTATAATTTTTTATCTCTTATATTGTCAGACAAACATATTTCCGTTAGGATTACTTATTTTTATATGACGCTTTTTTTGTATAACTCTATTTTTGTATAACTCTATTTTTCTAGTCGCCTATATTTGGAGTATGACTTTTGGGAATATATCAAAGTCATACTTTTTTCTTATGATTTGCTCGAAACATAAGTATGACATCTACGATAGTAGATATTCCTCATACTCCAACTTGGGTAACCACCTTACTTTTCCGCAAAAATAAGTATCACTTTTTCATTTAGTCCATATGTCATACTCACATAAAAAGTCCCACACTAATATGACTTCCACTTTTCTAATGTTAACTATAAAAAAATAATTGTCAACCATATTTTATTTAACAGTTGACAATCGTCAACACTATGGTTATTCTTTATAAAGTAATTATTTTCCTTTAGAAGGAAAGTTATATTTCACACTATCTTTTGATTCGCTATTATTGCGATAGAATTCTTACTAGAAAAAGGAGACTTGCTATGAATGACTCAACTACTAAACAAATTATTTCAACTAAGCGATTAGTTTTATGTAGCCTTTTTGCTGCCTTGCTTTGCATTAGCGCATATCTCAGTGTGCCAACACCACTTCCAATGGCACCCAAAATTACAATGATGAACTTTGTGTTATTTATCATCGCATTACTTTTCCCAGTTCAGGAGTCTTTCCTCATTGGATTAGTTTGGTTCCTTCTTGGCATAGTGGGACTACCAGTATTTATCGGCGGCCAGTCCGGTGTGGGCTATTTAGCTGCGCCTTATGGTGCTTACACTTGGGCATTTCCAATTGTATTAATTATCCTGCCACTTATCCGAGGCAAGAAATACAACCGCTTTTGGTATACTATTTGTGCCATTATTGGTGTTGTAATTATCGATTTGATTGGTATGATTTGGCTGATGCATTCAGCAAATTATGATTTAAAGACTGGATTACTTACTGGATTTATTCCATTTCTTCCACTAGATTTGGTTAAAGCTGTTGTCGCAGCACAGTTAATTCCTGCATTTAAGAGAATTATAGAGTAAAAATAAAAATGCACACTTTAGCAGCATCCCCACTATCTAGTGAACAACTGCAAAAGTGTGCATTATTTTCTTGAAAAAAGCCTTTCCAAATTATATTATCGTTTTCCTTACTCTGCCTTCGCTAATGCCTCAAGCATTGCAACGCAGGCGTTCTCACCTAAGTCAGCAGAATTGATAATTAAATCAAAATACTCTGGTGAGCACCAATTCTGACCGGCATGTGTGGTGAAAAATTTCTCACGCTTCTTGTCAAACTTGTGCATTACTTCTTCTGCCTTGTCAGGCTCAATATTTTCTACATTAATCGCTCTATCTTTGCGATATGCTTCATCGGCTGTGATGAAAACCTTGAGGCACTTTTTATCCTTTAAAACTTCGCTGGCACAGCGCCCAACAAAAATACACCCTGGATTTTCCGCCGCCTCTTTAATAACCTTTACCTCAGTGTCATAAATCTTCTCTTCCATGGTGATGTTTTCACCTGGCGCATTAAAGAAAGTTTTGACAGGAGTCTGCTCATCCATTGTTGAAACCACATCATAAGACAAGCCCATTCGCTTACAAGTTTCCACAACTACGCCGCGATCGTATAAACGATAATTCAACCGCTTCGCAAGCTGCTCCGCAATCTTATGTCCCCCGCTGCCATAATTACGTTCAATAGTAATATAATCATACATATATGAGCCCCTCCTTAAATTATGTAATATATTAAATGTTCTTTAATACTATTTACCAACTTATCCGAAATACTCTTTATAATTCTATATTACTCTAAATCTTGTAAAACCTTGTTTATATCGTCCTTTCAACTATTAGATAAATCTCTGACTTGTTGTTAATCGTACAACGAAATTATTTGCAACAACCTATTACGTCCTGAACGATTATCTTGTCTTTTGTTCCTGTAAATATTATATCATATCCGTGAAATGCAACACGAAATTCTCGCTCTTTTTCTCTGTCGTAGGCAGCTCTTGGATCTTGTTGAAGCAATTCTAAGGCTGGCTTTCTTGTTTCCTCAGGAAGTTTTTTCAAAAGATTCTCTGGAAAATCCACCTGTACCTGCTCTTCCTTTGACAGAGCATCTGTAAACCCGCCTCTAGCCTCCGGGTGAGAATCTGCATAAGGAATGTATGGCTTAATGTCATAAATTGGAGTGCCGTCTAGCATATCGACTCCGCTTACTAACAGCACTGGTCCAAGCTTTGCGTCCTGCTCAACTCCGATCAGCTTTACCGAAGAAAGCCCGATATTGTTTGGGCGGAATGGCGCTCTGGTTGCAAATACTCCTAAATGCTTCTCTCCACCTAGTCTTGGAGGTCGAACTGTGGCCCCCTCTAAGGGTTTATTCTTGGAAAATCCCCACAAAAGCCACAGATAGTCGTAATCTGTTATGCCCTGAATATAGTTGGGATTTCGAAACTCATTTTCGAAAACAATGCGGCCTATTTCACTAACTAATCCGCTTTGTCTAGGTATACCAAATTTTTGTGTAAATCCTGTGTGTATATGTGCTATCGTTTTTAATTCCATAAAACTCTTAAAATCTCAAAATATATTGTCTGTTCCACTGACAATCCTATGATATTATCTTCGTCGACTAAAATGTCTCCTTCAAATTCGTTAGCCATTATTTATTGGCTTATTAAAAATGGGTAGCACAAACCACCATGATTGTACTACCCAAATATTTATCATACTAAGTGCTATTACTTGCCTTCGTAAGTAACAACTGCCTCAACATCGTACTTTGCAAGCTTTTCTCTACCATTGAGACCTGCAAGCTCCATAAGGAATACGATTTTAACAACCTCGCCACCAAGCTGCTCAATAAGCTTGCATGCTGCCTCGATTGTACCGCCTGTAGCAATAAGATCATCAACAACTACTACCTTCTGACCTGGCTTGATTGCATCCTTGTGCATCTCGATTGTTGCCTGACCATACTCTAAATCATAAGACTGCTCTATTGTCTCGCAAGGAAGTTTGCCCTTCTTACGAACAAGTACAAATGGCTTGCCAAGTGCATAAGCAAGTGGTGCTCCAAAAATAAATCCACGACTCTCAGCTCCAGCGATAACATCACACTCCACACCCTCAAGGATTCTCTTCATCTCGTCGATGGCGAGCTTGAAGCCCTCTGCATCCTGAAGAATGCTTGTAACGTCTCTAAACATAATGCCTGGTTCTGGAAAATCAGGAATAGTTCTTATGTAATCTTCTACTTTTTTCATTTATAACTCCTTCTATATGCGACACCTGTATTTCCGCTACGGATGGTGCCATCATCAGTCGGATAAAAAGATATTATCCTTATCAATTATACGGGTTTGGGGAATTTATTTCAACCGCCTCGTATAAACAATAATTTTGCACATTAAAAGTGGGACCCCGAAGGGTCCCATTTTTTGGATAGTACTGTTAAAGTACTGATGCGTTTGGCCACGCTAATTACTGAAGTATTGAAAGAACACCCTGTGTAGACTGGTTTGCCTGAGCGAGCATTGACTGGCCTGCCTGCATAAGAATATTATTCTTACTGTATGTAACCATCTCGTCAGCCATATCTGTATCACGGATACGTGATTCAGCAGCGTCTGTGTTCTCTACTACGTTATCAAGATTTGCAATTGAATGCTCTAATCTGTTTTGGATAGCACCAAGGCCTGATCTTTGAGCTGATACTTTAGCTAAAGCGTCTGCTATAGAATCAATAGCGTAAGTAGCTGCTTTACCTGTTGCATCACTTACATTAAGACCTTTAATTCCTAGAGCTGC
>JAEEGK010009679.1_pt1 | contig 22438 bp, 20 predicted proteins | sample 8958771 | NCBI WGS metagenome assembly JAEEGK01 (sample SAMN16246547, study PRJNA631951) | gut metagenome | biome: gut microbiome; feature: rumen; material: SC-attached | host: Bos | place: Iran: Karaj | collected 2018-10 | reverse complement strand
TTTTCGCAGTCAAGGGTTTATCCAAAGAATCTTCTCCTTTAATATTTCCAGATACATTGAAATGGCAGTGTACATGTTTTACATAACCACCGTCATTAATCAGCTTCACGGCGTCTTGTAAGTACTGCCCTGTTACTATTAAGCCAGCTGATTTTATCAGACCTCTTTTGAAAGAATCATCAATAGCCTTGTTTCTATTCGGACTACGTCCGAAGTCGTCAGCCGATAAAAACACTTGTTTCATAAACAACATTTTTAATTCTGACTATACAAAGCCAATAATTCGTCTTTGCTTTTGATACCATAATTCTGCACGGCTCCTGTGTTTATCAAATCCTTTCCGCACAATTTTCCGTTCTCATACCAAGCCAAGCCCATATAATTCGCATACCAGCCCAACAATTTGTCCATCGTAGGAGCTTGCAAATCGAAATACTCAAAATAAGAGCGAATCACTAATAGCCCCCATGGAAAATCCTCGGTAAACATTCTGGAATCAGTATCCGCGACGAACTTACTGTTCTGCTCTTTCATCGGGGCATACACTGACTGGAAGGTAGTGATACTATTAATCTTGGACGTCATCTGTGGAATAGTAGGTGCTTCGTAGTGTTCAGACAATCTCTTTATAGAAGAAGTGTCAATCTCCTGCAAGGTATCCAAAAGTATATGCAGTTCTTTGTCCATCGAAAACAGAGTTTCAGAAGCCACATCCGTCCAACCTACATAGAATTTCAATTTTTCGTCAAATTCATGTTTCCTGTCGTACTTACCAAACAGCTCGTATGTCCTAGAAGTGTGTAAAATAGGATTGGTGGGAGTAAGTGCCACTTCCAAGAAATTGGATGCTTTTTGTGTCTTTAATCCACATCTCTCTATAATTTCACATGCAGCGTCTATCCTACTCTTTTGCAAAGTTCCAACCACGCTAAATGGTTTCCAGCTTTTCAAATTAGTTTCAGTGCCATATTGTTGAAGTTTTGCGGTAAATGGCACTCTTTGGAATCCAAAAAGGGTTTGATTGCCTCTAAAATGCTTTTTAAAAAAGAACTCACAACCACCGCCACCGGGCAATACCCCGATAAAAGCATCATTTGACACATAAGGGGCAATATCACTAAACGCCTTTTCAACGGCAAAATGCGGCAGGGCTATAAACACGATGTCAGCTTTGCCAGCAGCCTCCTTTGCTTCATTACTGATACAATCGGCTTTGATGTTATACGAAAACAAACCTTCTATATCATTACATTTAATGATTTCGGCAAACCTTTCCGAGTGACGGGTGTACATTGCTACACGATGCTCTGGATGGGTATGCTTTATGTAACACAACAAGGTGGTCCCTATATGACCGCCGCCTACAATGCAAACATTCATGCCAATGATTTTAAAGCTTTAACCAATTTTTCATTGTCATGTCTGCCTCTAACGGCAATACGTATATATCGGTCTCCCTCCAATCCTTTTTTGGCACGACAGTTGCTCATCAGGATATTATGATCTTTCAGCATCTGCAACACAATGCCTGATGCTGTAAATGGTGGTTTCACTTCACAAAAAACGTAGTTGGCCTGTGTAGGCATCACATGCAAGAACCCTATCTCGTTTAAATCCTTGATGAAGCGACTACGCTCCACTATAAACTTGCCACAGGCTTTTTTGTAATCTTTCTCATATTTCGTAAATATCTGCATAAAGAATTCGGCAAACGAGTTGATGTTCCAGATACTCACTTTCTTTTTCAGTGTTGCAACAAGCTCTGTGTCGGCAGAAGCAAGAATGCCTAGACGCAAGCCCGGAACACCAAAGCTCTTCGATATGCTCTTCATCACCACCATGTGTGGATAGGCTTCAAGCAACTCGTTGCGAAGCATTGATCCAGTTTCCCAACTCTCACTAAAATCAACAAAACTTTCGTCAACTATCAGTTGGACGCTTTTCTGTTCGCACCATTTAGCCAAAACCAGCACACCCTCCAACGAAATGTAATTACCTGTAGGATTATCTGGATTAATAAGAAGTAACGAATCAACCGGATGTTTGCCGAAATATGAAATAAGGTCTTTTTCGTCATAGCGAAAATCCTTTTTTGAAGAGATAAAAGTCTCCACTCGGTCAGCAGAAAGACGGTTAGGATATTCCTCAAATGTCGGGCGAATAACGCCTAGTTTCCCTTCAAGACTTTCCACAAGCCCTTTGATCAATTCAGCCGCTCCATTGCCGGGAATGATGTAACTTTCCTTTACGCCCCAGCACTTGCTTGCGAGAAGTGTATTTACCTTCATGCCCGACGGATACTCGGTGAGCAACGTGCGGAAGTTAGACTGCATTTCGTCGAGCAACCTCTCCGATGGGAAGAACGGGTTGACCAGATAGCAATAGTCGAGCATTTGAGGAAAACGCCAAAAGCCGCCATAACGGCCAAAGTACTTTTGAAGAATATGCTCTTCATCGGCAAACAAAGCCTCTGCTATGTCCAAATCTTGCTTGTCGTCAATTTCATACCATTTCTCACCTTGATCCAAAGGCAGAGCCTTCAAGTCGTGTGAACTCAAGAAAGAGATAATCCTCAACACATTCTCATAATACTCATTGTTGCCCACGGCCTTACTGTATGCTTCAAGGAAAGGAATGTATTTGGTGGCAGAGAAGTCCTTCGAAAGCTTATAGATGTTGACGGTCTTATAATAGAACGCAATGTCTGAATACTTAAATGCAGCTTTGGGGACAAAGTTCAAGATTTCGTTATCTTCGTTAATACGTACCATTGTACCATCCATCCACGTTTCATATTTCGCCACAAGAGCAAGATTCGGGAATGGAGCGTTAACCAATTTTGTTATGACAGATTCGTCGTAAATCAAATCAGATTCCAACAAAATCGTGTCCTCCTCTTGCAGATATTCCTTGGCAAGATATAAAGAATATATGTTGTTCGTCTTGTCGTAAATAGGGTTGGTCACGTACTCCACCTTCATCCCTTTATAGTCACTTCCGACGTAATCAACTACATTCTGGGCTTTATAGCCTACCACAAGCACCACACGTGAAATATGCGACTTGTAGAGATATTCCAAAGCCCGGTCGATGAGTTTCACCCCATTGACTTCGAGCATACATTTGGTATTGTCTTGGGTATATTCTCCCAAGCGCCGACCCATTCCGGCAGCGAGAATGATAGCTTGCATAAAATCAGAGTTAAGAGTTGATTAATACTTATACAAAAAACGTTTGTACCAAGGAATTTGTGAAAGTAATTCTTTCACTACTTCCTCGTAAGATCTATCCAAATCCACAATGATATCACCATGCACCGATAACTGTTGGATGGGGGTCATATAATTGTCACCATACATAGACCTCAATACAGCATCGTAATTTACAGGACAAGGCATTTCCACACCATCAAAGGGTAAATATACGGTTTCGTCGTACCAATGCCTATTGAATAAATGCAACTTGTTTGGATCTTTGAATTTTACCATTCTTAAATACAAAGCCAATTTGGAAACACAGTCATTTTCTATATTCTGATATTGTTTGCAAAACTCATCGACTCTAAACCCGCGTTTTTTTGTGTTACAAAACAAACAGAATAAATGCCACACTTTGCTTACTAATCCTTTCGATTTGGCAAAAGTCATACTATCCTTATTATTAGCGATTCTATCGTATTGCCGAATTTGGGCCCATTGTTTTTTAAAATCATCATTCACTTCGGGAAGGGTATCCATGCAAATAATATCAAGCCAAATATCTCCTCCATTTCCACTTCCGTTTTTATTTGGATACTTTACGTTTGTTGCAAACATAGTTGTTCCCGCCCTTTTTATTCTGACAAGGGTTTGCCTGATTTCAAAATAATAAGGTTTGGGCAGTTCCTCTTTTAAGGCAATGTCTTTTAGTTTGTCATAATCTTCCCGAAACATTGCAAAATCCATATCATCATCCCAGGGAATAAAACCTTGGTGACGAACCGCACCCAATAAAGTGCCAGAATCGGCCCAGATTTTCAAATCATGATTCTTGCATACCGATAATAGAACTTTAGCCATCTCAAGTTCCATCATCTGTAAGCGTCTTAAATCATACTCTTTATTACCTTGCATAGATTAATAAAGTATTGAGTTACAACAACCGTATCGAATTCTCCACAAACTTTGGTCAACCATTTCTGGATATTGTCCCAGCTTATCCTTGAAACCCATCTGCATACTGCCATGACGGAGAAAGCCCTTACGTTTTAATTCTTTCTCTGTCTTTGGATTATCTGTAACGGTAAGAATACGATAACAATTTTTTGAAAACGTTGACAAAGCTAATAAGTTAATATCCGATTCGCTCAAATCGACGGCGGCCGAAGCCCATTCACACAAGGTGCCGCAAAGCATTTTATCATATTTTTCAATGTCTCTTCTCAATCTCTCCTTGGTTAAAAAAAAGCCCACTGGGGTTTGATTTTGGTCATAAATGGCATAAAACGATTGTTTGTCTTCTGGTTGTCCAGAAAGATTATGGGTAAGATTCCATTCCAACCAAGCTTCATCATGATATTCAGCGTATTTATGGCCATCGTTGAGACACATTTCTCCTGCCCATTTTGGCACTGATGATAATTGCTTAACTATATATTTCTTCTTCAGTTTGCGGACTCTACTTCGATTTGAAATATTAAGACTCCAAACAATAAAATTGCCAATCTTTCTACATACTTTTAACAAACCACCTTTTATTCCACGAACTGCAAAAGCGGCTTCCGTATCAACAATTTTGACAAGTTCAGGAAAATCAAAGATAGTGCATCCATTTTCCTTTTTTTCCATGATACGAAGACATGCTGGAGATAATAATGAACAAATATACACAGGATATTCATCATTATTTAATGTCCATTTGTTTATTTTTGAACCTATACCTTTTCCACGCTGACTCTCGTGAACCTCAGTACTTCCTGAAGATTGAGCTTTGATAATAGAATCCCCATTTTTAATCGAAGTACCATACAACAAATGACGTCCTACAACAACTCCATTATCCACAGCCATTAAGATGGCTGTTTTTTCATCATTATTGTTATTTGGGCTTTGCAAGAAAGTTTGCCTAACATTATCGTCAACAAACGCGGCAAGGCCATAACTGTCTTTATCTGTTAGCCATTCTTTGTCATGCAACAGTCCATAGGAGATTTTTTTAAGTATTACTTCATTCATCGTTTTTTGATAATGAGGTTAATAACCAAACGCAAACTTTCCTCTTTTTGAATATGGGAGACTTTTCATTTTGCTTATCCATCGCAACACCTCGGGCTGGCGTTTTCCGAATGGAGCACATGCATGCGCACATTGGATAATCCAAAAACCTCCAAAAATGAAATTTGCTTCAATTAACACAGGCTCTCCCGACTCACCTATGGTGAGATCCCACGCAACCGTACCTAATTCAGGAACCATTGCTTGAAGTTTCAAAGCCGCTTCCACAACTTTAGGATACTCATTTACTCTATATCCATTGAATACAATGCCGCTGTCGGGATGCTTTTCATAGACATTCATAAACTCCGTCATGGCATTTCCTTTAATAACACCATCATCACCAATTGCCATAAACATACCACCAGCATGGGCATTATCCACCTCTCCACCCCCACTTCCAACTCTTAAAACGCCTGGCATAACAAAGAAATCGTCTTTACATCGATAGGTTACTACTCTGAAAGTATTGACGCTACCGCCATAAATGTTTGCCAAATCCTTATGACATTTTAGAAATTTTTGGATGACAAAATTGCTTTTGGTCGTTTTTGAAGACTCAAGGACTTCAGAAACCAATTTACCCGATTTTTTATCAATACCTGATTCAAAATCTGCCGAAAACACACCTTTTGCAGAACCCGAATCAATTGTTGGTTTGATAAAAACCCGACCCGCGTTCGAGAGCATCTGGCTTACATCGTTTTTGTCCAAGTAGTTGTTGTCAGCATCGCGATAAATGCCATATTGATTTACCAAAATCTGTTTTGGCATGCTTATATTTGCGGCCTGCGCAATAAAAGGCAAACAACCTTTGTCAGAGAAACTGCTGGCATAGTTTCTCTTCTCATTCATAAAATGCTCAAAATAAGGCATGAACAAGAAGTCGGCAAAATAGTCAGGTCTGAATATACCAGTATGGACTGCAAAGTTTTGATGACTCTCATAGGGGATTTTACTTCCATAATAAGTCGTATAATAGTCATCTATCTGCTTTTTTTGCTCAACAGATAATGGAAATCTTTTTTGTAATTCCAGTCGTTTCTGATTCTTTGTGTATTTTTTAACACTATACTTGTATTTTTCTAACATCCATATCTTATCATAGGCATTAGAATAGAGTGTGTTTAGATTCATATGGGTTTGTGATTATAATTAAAAAATAGTATTAAACTGCAATTTCTTTCTTGTTATATTTATTAATCTGATTAACACCAAACACCGTATTGCTGTTGAGTGTGTGAATTGACAACATTTCCTCTTCATTAAGCACAAAATCAAAGATATTTAGATTATCCTTGAGCCTATTATGATTCGTTGATCTTGCTACGACAGCAACCCCTTGTTGTGTAATAAAACGTAGAATAATTTGTCCAATAGATTTACCATGAGCTTCTGCGATGGTTACCAAGGTCTTGTTATTCATCAATTCATTTACAAGATTTCCTCTTCCAAACGGAGAATAAGCTTGAACCAAAATACCATTATCCTGACAAAATTTTATCAACTCTTTTTGAGTGTTATAAGGTGATATCTCTGTTTGGTTCATCATCGGCCACCGTCCGCACTTTTTATATAATTCCTTGAGTTCTCGTATATCGAAGTTCGACACTCCTATGACACAGACCCTCCCTTCATCATACAAGCGCATCAAATCACAATAATGTTTGGAACATCCATCAAATGGCATGTGAAGCAAATATGCTCCTAGCTTCTGGATATGCAATCTTTTACATGACTCTAAATACGCTTTCTTTATCGATTTTCGGTTTAAATACAAATATCTTTTTCTCCCTATTAAGATACTACTATGAATTTTGGATGTAATGAACACATTATCTGGTAACAAAATGCCCTCCTTAACCAAATCTCCTATCTCTTGTTCATTATAATATCCTGTAGCAGTATCGAAAAGTTCGTAGCCTAAATTGATTGCATCTTTAATAGTTGCAGAAAGAACATCCCCCTTCAATGGATATGTTCCCAATCCAACCATTGGTATTTTTACACCATTCTCAAATTTAAAGTACTGCATAAAAATACATGTTATTATTAAGCAATGGTTTATAAATGGTTCACCCTTTAGCAAAGTTTGTGAGATAGTCAAACCTTGGAGTAAGTTCGCCTTTTTTCAAAATCATCGATCGGTCAATGACCTCCGAATGTTCGCCCTCCAATAATGGTTCAAACACATGTTTGATTAGCATCTCGCCGAAATAGGCGCTGGTATCCATTGCCAAAGCATTCGGGCAAGTGTCCACCGCCATTTCAGTAATGTTGTTGGTTGAAGAGAATGCGGGCTCTTCTTGCTCGGTCACTGGATTATAGTCATAATACGGGTCGTCATGCGTGGCAGGACGCACCGTTGACTTGATACTGCCCTTGATGTCGCAAGTGACATCGCCTATCATGCGGATGCGCACCTCCTTGTCGCGCAAGTCATCCTCACTCAAATACACCGGTGCATCAGGACTCCAAAAGTGGGCACAAATCAACACATCGGTCTTTTTTGCAAATCGCATAAAGTCACTCTCATACTCTTTGGCGTTGTGTGTGAAGTCGTTCCATGAGAACTTGCTTCCATCTTTACGCTTCACCAAACGGTCAACATCGGCTACACAATATGACAACGTGTCAAATGCAGCACCAAAGAGATACTCTTCTTCCGTCATTCTATGAGCACCAATAATGTCCAAAATATATTGCGCGCCCTGTGACACACGGCCTGCACCCGTAACAAGCAGTTTTATCTTTGGCAGCTCTATGCTTTTCAGCAATTCCATCAACTGATTAAGCGTAAATCGTCTGTCGGGTTTGGGCAACTCGAAAAGCTTGTGCTTCAAGCCATAACCCCGTAAAGTATAATATACACCCACTATTCCAGCCCACCAACCAAAAGCACAGACACGGATATTGTTGTCATCAACCAAATATTCATAATCACAAAACGTAATCTGTTTTTGCATCAAAGCTTGAAGAAGTGGTCGGTTATATTCCTGCATCTTGGCAATATGGCCAAAGAAGAAATATTGTTTGTTCGGAATCAAGCTTTCAATTTTAGCCTCCTTGATGCCAAAAAGGACATCACAATCGTCTATTTTGTCAACCACACGAACTCCATTGGCACGATATTCGTCATCGGAGAATGCACGAATATCACTAGTTTGAACTACTATTTCATGTTGTGGAAACCGTTTGTTCAATTCCGCGACTTGCTTGGGCGACAAGGCTACGCGGTTATCAACTGGGGTCTTGGTTTCTTTTATCAGTCCTACCTTCATGGTTTGTTGGGTTTTAATGCGTTAAGAATATCGGTAGATGTTAACTCGGCATACACTGAACACACACCTTTATTGGTTTTCACTTTGAAAATTTCATTGATATAAGCAACATCGTTGATGATGGTGTTCAAATCCTTTGAGTACAATGTGACCATGGTAATCTTCATGGGTTTGTCGCTTTCAATCACATAACCATCATAGACATTGGGCATATAGGTAATTGTTTCTTTCAGTTTTTGCACCTCGTCTTCGCCCATAATCTGTTCCACCATGCTATCGCTTTCCGGCTTGAAATACGGACTATAAGTTAAGGCATATCCTCTATCGGTCGGCAATTCGGTATTCACCTTAAAAGGCACGCCGAAAGCATATTTGATCATCAAAGTCAAATAATCAATCCCGCCGCTTGCCCGTTGATAGTCGAAAGAATGGCCACCACCAAGACGGAACCCTGTTTCAAACACATAAAACTTGCCGTTACGATAAAAGAACGAGATGTTGGCCACGCCACATTCCATTCCCAAATCAGCTAACATGGCTTTAACATTGGCGTCAACTTGCTCAATGTATTCGTTCTCAAACCTTGACGGAAACGACCAAGCTTTCTGCATCGTCTCAAATCCCTTTTCATGAGCAAGCATTGTTGTGTCGCAGGTCTCAATCAGTATGGCCTGTTTTCCATTGATGTAATAACTACAGTCAAATTTTACCCCATCTCCAATGAAATCCTCCACCACCACGCTCTTCGATGGCGACATTTTGTATGCATAAGCCAAATATTTTTTATATTCCTCCTCATTATAAGCTACATTGATACCGATACTACCACCACGGTCGGTTGGTTTGATAATCACAGGAAACTGGATATTGGCATCGTCGGGGTTGTATTCATTGACGATAGGGACGCCATACTGTTTGCATAGATGTTTGAATTTATTCTTGTCTCGAGTAATCTCAAGCTGTTCCCTATTAATATAACACGGTAGGTGAAGACGTTCACACATCTCTATCATGCTCTCCACACGAAACTCGCTAAACCCAGCTATCACACCTTCAATGCCTTTTTCTCGACACTTTTGCTCCAATGCGTCATAATCCGTCCAGCTAATCTCCCAAGCTTCATCGGCAACAAGTTTTGCAGGAAAGTCCTTTCCTGTCCTAAAATCTGTAACAATCACATAACAGCCCATCGACTGCGCTATTTTTACAACATCGACTTCACCATTTGAGGCTCCTATGACAAGAAGTTTTTTATTTTCCAATTCTTTCATGATTATACCAGATTTATCAATTCAATTAGAAACATGATTATTTATGTCGTTTTTATGATAAATTTCCGAAAACTGCAGGTCGTCCACCTCTTTCATATCTTCAGCTCCCTCCCCGATATCAGAACGCTTAAGCACATTCATCACCGTCAACCAAACGATTCGGATATCTGTCCATAGCGAACAATGGTCAACATACCAAACATCCATCTTGAATTTCTCACTCAATTTACAATGATTGCGGCCATGTACTTGAGCCCATCCAGTAATGCCAGGGCGAACCTCATGTCGGCGAGCTTGTTCAGGACTATAAAGAGGAAGATACTGCATCAACAAAGGACGAGGCCCAATAAGTGACATGTCACCTTTAAGGATGTTAAACAATTGTGGCAATTCATCAATGCTGGTTGAGCGCACAAAACGTCCCACTTTCGTCAATCTCTGGGCATCCGGCAAAAGTTCGCCATTCGCATCCCTATCATCAGTCATTGTTTTGAATTTTATAACTTTGAAAGGTTTTGCCTTCCATCCCGGTCTTTCTTGAACAAAAAAGACACCAGCACCTTTGTTAGCAAAATGAAGCCATATTGTCACCACAATGAATAATGGCGACAGGAATAATATAGCCACTAACGAAATGAAAAAACTGAAAATCCGCTTGAAAAAAAATCTATACATATTGTAAAAACTAATTACCAGCCCTATACAAAGGAAAAAAAGAAGATGTCATGTCAAAGTTAGCATCCGTCGATCTTCTCAATTTCACTAATTGATTGTATGATTTTTCGTCAAATATCTCCTTGCCAATGGAAAACTGATAATCAGAGTTTTTATTAAACGCAGCCTTGAATTTGTACAGATTGTCTTCGCCGCTACCCACACCACCACCTAGATGGAAAGTTTTCATTCCCTGTTCACAACCCCATAATGCTGCCTGATACAAAAGTAAATTTGAAGGGGCAAGATTTCTATATTCGGCATCGGATCCACTTAAATGATAGTTTAATCGCCCATTAGCAAAAATCATAATGGACATGGCTATAATTCTACCATCATACTCGGCATAAAACATTTCATAGTTATCATGTAAGTCTTTATGAATGGATTCATAAAATTCGTCTTCGAAAAAGTAATACTTATTGGCATCATCTTTTTTCATGGTGACGTTATAAATACGTTTGAAATCATCAAACAGGCGCATATCCTTACCATGATGTATTTGAATGCCATTTTTTTCAGCCTTTCTAATCATATTACGATTCTTACTAATGAAGTTCTCCCATATTAATTCAGGAGAAGACAGGTCTATGGCGATGGTTTTCCCCAAATCTATCACATTAGAGACCATGCTCATTGGGGCAGCATTTTGCAGAACAGGATGATAACGAACAAAATTATCGACAATGCATTCGTTATGCATTATATCAACAAATTCAGACCAAAATTCCTGAAGATTGGTTTCCGTGACATTCCCCTCAAAAAGCACACCTCCATAGCCATAAGGAGTAATGGCATCATAGATTCCTTCAATGGCTGTTTGACGTTTCATATAGACATAAATAGCCCGCAAACCATTACCTTCATAATAAAGAAGTTCGGGTACTCCATCTCCATGTATCTGGAAGGCTCGTACATAGCCACTCAAGTAATACACATCATAGGCAGAAAAACTCTTCACAAGTTCATCCCAACGCTGTGCTTGGCTGATGTCTAATATTTCAAACATATTTCTAATATTAACTATTTGAAATAGGCGACAATGCTATCCATTATTCGATGCATATCGTCAACTCCATATCGCTGGTCACAAATGAGTGACAACTCCGAATCGAACAAAACCTGTGATTTGGATTTGCAAGGATGCATTCCTGAAATTGGCCAATGTATCGGACAATAAATCTGGTTGGCAATCAGATGTTTTCGCAGATTATCCCTATCTTCAAGTGCAATGCTGACGGCAACAAACAAGGGCGTGTCTAATTCATTAATCGTAGTATTCAAACAACGAATTCGACCGTCTTTCATACTGTTTATCGTCTCCGTAAGGAATTTTGCATTTTGTTTTCTCACTTTTTTCAAGAAACCGACATCAGTATGTTTCAGCACCTCCCTCGATCTAGTGTCAGGCATTTTGTGATGATACTGCTCCTCCAAAACGGATTCGGCATCATTGACTAAAGGAAAAAACTCATCTTTACTTATGGCACCATCATCCATATAAGAAGCCTTCATATTAAAAAGCTTTTCTCTCATAATAGGATAATCATCTCCCTCGGAACTATTTTGCGCAATGCTTTCTCCCTCCAAGGGTTCTTTCCAAGCAAGAAAACCACAATTGATGTCTGTCCATTTGCGATAGCTGCCGTATACATAATCGTAAGGATAACCATCCATTTCACTGTACATGGAGTGGGTTGCGTCATAGATGGTAGTTACACCTTTCTCTTTCTCACAAAGCGCAATTTCAGAAGTTTCCGTATCAGTATGCCCAAAATAGTTTAGCAATAAGATGCAATCGCAAGGATGATTCTTGTCAACCAAACGGTGCAACCCGTTTTCTGTCAACACCACGTCATAGAAAGAAACGGTCATGCCGTGTGTCAGAAAAGGTTCTATCATCGTATGGCAACAGAAGGCAGGCAAGTAAGCAGACTTTTTCCCCTTATTCACAAGAATCTCAACAATATACTCCAAAGCGGTACGACCCGAAAGCGTTTCAACAATCTGATTAGGATAGCTTTCATAAATAGCCTTGGGACGCATGGTGTAATCCTTGTTATCTGAAATAGGAGAACAACCTGTCCAGAACTCACTACCGATTTCCTTACGCATTTCTTCCTAATGAAAGATTTATGTTGACGGTTGGCACATTCATCCAATCTATTGCGCTATCTGCTTCTGGTAACCCTACAAAATCCGTACTATTCATCAAATTCATCATTTTCCCGAAGGCATTCTTCTTTCCCAAATTGGACTTCAAATAACGTGTGTACCGGGCTTTCAAGGTACCTGTTTCCTTAAAATAGGCCTCATATGCTTTCTTGCTCATCACCCCGTATGAATCAGAAACCAAATCGCCGATATGAAAATAACACATCGCATATTGGCTTTTCTTCATCTTTGTCTTCACAAATGACAATGGAAAAAACCGAAAATATCCACCGCCAGAATAGGCTATTTCTTTTCCCATCACTTCAGTAGTACAAACAGGGAATTCTTTTAACCTAATTCCATTATAATCGATGATACAAGGTTTTTTCTCCCCAAATTTTGGAAATCCGCCAAAGTCTCGAGCCGCTGGAAAAATGGAAGCATCGCGCTCTATGCCATTTTCAGCCAATATTTCGAAAGCCCATTTGTTGCTTTCGCCGATGGAAAATGCTGGAGCGCGATAGCTTTTCACTTTTTCACCAATGCATTGCTCTAAACTGTCCACAGCACAATGTGTATCCTCTCGACATTCTGCCTCGGTCATTTTGTTGAGCCATGTATGAATATTGGAATGACAGCCGACTTCATGGCCTCTTGCCTGAATCTTTCTAACGACTTCTGGAAACGAATTCCCCATCTTACCCAAACAAAAGAAAGTGGCTTTCATTTGACGCTCATCAAGTTTGTCAAGAATGATATCAAGACAATGATCAAATTCGACATGTTTTTCATGTCGCTTATAACGGCACCATTCTTCTATGTCGAAGGTAAGGATGTTCATAATCCCAACAATCTTTTCATCATTTGTATAGTGTTGTCAACTTCTTTTTTGGAAATCTCAAAACAAGCCTTATCCTCTTCATCCAACTCTAATTCTATCACTTTTTCTATTCCGTTCTTGCCCAAAATCACCGGAACACCAAGATAAATGTCTTTGTAGCCATATTCTCCATTGAGATAAGCACAAACGGGAAATACTCTCTTTTGGTCGCAAATGACAGATTCGACCATTTCGCAAACCGCTGCACCTGCGGCATACCAACCTGAACGGCCAAGATGATTGATGATTTCCTCGCCTCCCAACTGTGTCCGGTGTATCGCTTCCTGCACTTTTTCCTCGTTGAGAAGATTGCGTATCGGTATGCCACCAACAGTGGTGTATCGCGGCATCGGAACCATGGTCTTTCCATGCCCGCCTAAAATCAAGGCTTGAATGTCTTTTGTCGAAATATGCAGCATTTCAGCAATAAAAGATTTGTAACGGGCTACGTCAAGCATCCCCGACATTCCCATCACTCGATTTGACGGAAAACCGCTATACTTGTACGCACAATAGCACAGCACATCCAAAGGATTAGAGACAACAACAATTATTGAATTTGGTGAATATTTGGCAATTTGGCTACTAACCTCTTTGATAATACCTGCATTTGTGGAGATCAGGTCACTGCGCTCCATGCCAGGCTTGCGAGTAATTCCTGATGTGATGACAACGACATCTGAATTTGCAGTGGTGAAATAGTCAGCCGTTACCCCTGTAACAATGGTATCAAAACGCTTTATTGCTGCCGACTGACGCAAATCGAGGGCCTTGCCTTCGGCCAGCCCTTGTTTCACGTCAAGAATGACAATCTCATTGACAAAATCGCGCTCGGCGAGGCAGGTGGCGCAAGAGGCTCCAACTTCACCAGCACCGACGATGGTTACCTTCGACATTTTGACAATTTGTTTCTAAAGAAATAATTCACAAAAAACACCACCAACACTACAACCAACATTGTGGCGGCAAATACCACCAACGACAACGACATGGTGGAAGAAACAGCATCCTGGCTGACATGCCACAACGCAGCTACCAATATGACAAACACACCTTTAATCGGAATATGCGTGCACATCACATCCAAGCTGTTTTGACCCAACCATTTGATACAATCCATTGCTTTTTGATAAACGTTACAGCCTTTCAAAATCACACTCAACAACAAAGAAAAACACAACATGGCTCCACATCCAACAAAAGCCCTCAAAACAAAAATCCAACCACTGCAATTATACAAACTTGACCCCATAGAACATGTACCAAACTTCATCGCCCCAAACACCAATAACACCGTTAGCAAAACCCAAAGACCAATCGGACCCCATTTATGCGAATGAACACAGGAGACCATTTTTTCCAGCGGAAAACGGGTAGCAAGAACATTACCTACACAATAAAATGGCAAGGCAATAAACGCCGCGTCAAAATTCCAAGGCGGCATGAACCACCATGTTTTTCCAAACAAATGTCCCAACACAAAACTCAATCCTGCCAAAGCAAAGCTCACCAACAAGGCGAATCCCGCCTTTAATCTTCCGACAAAGAAATACATGACTTCCACCGCAAAAAGACACGGGATGAACCACAAAGCTGAATTATGGACAAGATAAGTCCCGGAACCCTGTGCAACAAAAGTCTGTAACAATGGCATCCAATAACTGGCAACCGCATCTCCCCTGACCAACCGAAACACTGCCCATAACACCCATGTGGCCAACGAGTACAACAGATATGGCACAAATAGCCGCTTTGCCCTTTTCCTAATGAACTCTCCAAACGTCTTGTATTTGTTTTTTTGAAAAAGCATTCCTGACATCAGGAAAAACAACGGCATGTGAAACGCATAACATAACTTATGCGACCAGCCGCAGAGCATAATATGCGCCCACACCACAGCGAGTATTCCCAATCCTTTGGCGATGTCTAAAAATTCATGACGTGTTGTTGCCATTACAATGATTTGGACTTTTGAAAGTTAGGGTTAGACATTTTACGGATGTTATGCCATGTCCCTTGAATAAACGGCATCGGATCAGTCCAATCGCTCATATCCTGATAATGAATGTGCTTTCCGAAAAACTTGAACCAGTTGGGCTTGACATGTCTGTTGTCGGCATGTTTGTACCATAGCATCTCTAATCCGAGGTGGCGTAAATACTCTCCTTCTTTGTAGATGTATTTCCTTTGAGGCAGGTTCATATAGCCGTTCACTATGATTTCACCCCAATTGATTCCCGAAACCATTGCCATTTGGATGCAAGCCGGGACTCGTGGATTGATTTCCATTATGAGCAGTTCATGGGTGTCGGGGTCTTCGATTGCATCAAAATCAGCAAAGCCTACCCAATCGATGTCTCTTAATATGCTATAACAGATTTCCTCAATTTTGGGTTCCCTTATGGAAATAGCACAACAGTTGGATCCAGCCTTGTTGGGATACCATCTGATTTTCTGCATCACGGAACTGTTCACCAAGTTTTTGCTTTCATCTATGTATAATTGTATCTTAACTTGCCGTCCACCTGCCCTGACAAACCGTTGCAAATGATAATCACCATACTTTTGATGCAGCGTTTCATATTTTGCTTTCATTTCCTCGTAGGAGAAAACTTCAACCATGCCTCTGCCTCCTGTCGTGCAGTTCGGTTTCAACATGGCAGGAAATGGAAAATGCCGCAAGCTTTCGTCATCCAAGGCCACCTTTGACATATCAATTGTTTCAGGATGTGGATAACCTTTTTCCTTGCAGAGTGACATCAGTAAGTTTTTGTCGTAACCTTTTAAGAAATTATCATACGATGGCATTTTTACATGGGTCAATTGTTGCAAACATTCTATGTTCTTGCTAACAAAGCTTGCCTCTGAATCACCCATGGGAATCATCACATCGATTTTGTCATTCTTCAGAATTTCTTGAACTTGCCGCAGATACGTATCGCTATTGCTCCTAACTTTTGTTCTTACAATCTTGTCGACATATCTTGAACTGTCGGCATAGTTGTGTTCCGAATCACAAAGTAACACTACAAAACACTGGGCTTTCGACAAGGCACGAACCATGGAAAGACCTTGTGTTCCAGAACCTAAAACCAATACTTTAGTCATCGTTTTGATATTAGTTGGTTTCTATGTTCAGCCAATCTTCTGAACAATTCTTGCTGGTCGTATTTTTCCTCGACATTCTTTCGAGCCGTAATTCCCATTTCTTTTACTTTATCGAGATTGTCTATACAGGTCACCATGGCTTCCACTACCTTATCCACGTTTTTTGTCGGCACCAACAAACCTGTGACTTGATCCTCTATAGTGTCCCGCTGACCGAGCGCATCGGAAACAATTCCCGGCACTCCCATGGCAGCTGCCTCGATGACGACAAGCCCAAAACCTTCTCTATAGCTCAAAGACACAAAGACATCTAATGCTGAATAATACTTCGGGACCTCGTTGGTCCTGCCGGTAAAAATAACCTGTGGGCACGATTTGGCCCAATTGAATAATTCTTGATTAATTGTTTCAGGATTGTCGTATGATCCAATGATCATCAGATAAGCAGAACGTTTTTTCAGAACCTCCCTAAACGCTGCAAACAACTCATTCATGCCTTTGTCACGAGTAATCCGTCCACAATAGCCAAAAACGCAGGCATCTTTGTCAATCCCATATTTCTGTCTTATCTCATTACGCCATTCCTCCTTTTTTGGCATTTCATACTTTGCGATGTTTACACCACACGCACTACCGTTCCATATCACGGAAGCCTTCTCCCGTTTGTACATGCCATGGCTGATAGCCGTCTCATACATGGAGAAACTTTCTGACTCAATCACCGTCGAAAGCTGTGTGATGATTTTCTCGTCCAACCACAAGAGGAAACGCTTAAAGCCCTTCAATGCGATGAACATCATACCCCACTGACAATACAAACGACATTTGATGCCCGCCAACCATGCCGCGATGGAAGCGTATGTTCCTGCATTTCTAGTTGAATACTGGACGATATCAAACTTTTCCCGTTTGAAAATACGGTACATTTCACAAATCGGACGCAACCCAAGCGACAAACCGCGCTTCATTTTGACTGGAATGTAGTGCAAATGCTCGCCCGTCAACTCTTTCATGGAACTATTTGCACCGCAAATCACGGTTACATCATAGTCATGTTCATTAATCAGATAATGTGACAGCTCTAACAAGAAACCTTTATAGGTTCCCGCCAAAGTGACCGCAAAACATATTTTCTTTCTCATCACTATTTCATTTTGTAAACAACATTATAGAGCCATGTCGGCATAATGCCCAATATCAATGGCTTAAGGCAATACACATGATAATAGAATGGAAGTCCCAACATCTTCACGGCCAAATGTTTTACGTATGCTTCGTTCTTTCGAGCCTTAAAAGTGCGTCTTTTGGCCGCATTTCTGTCATCACGCATCATATACAAGGGTTCCTTCAGCGTATATCCACGGAAGCCCTTCTGATACATTTTTATCCAAAGATGATAATCTTCCTCTCGAAGCAGATTCTCAGCCACAGTATAGCCTTCCACAGCACGATAGGCCTCGGTTCGCACCATACATGGTGCATGACAAAATGGAGAATATTTTGGGAAATCCGTTAGCTTTGGCTCGAATCCTCCCTTGCCCACCCTATAAATTCCATTCTCATCAAAATGCTTCATGGGTGTTGTCACAATAGCATATTCTGGATGCTCGTCAAGAAACTCTATTTCCTTCTCAAACCGTGTCGGTAGTGATATGTCGTCACCATCCATGCGGGCGCAATACTCCGTGTCGGCATGTTCAAGGCAATGGTTTAGCGTATAGTTCAAGCCCATGTTTTTCTCATTGCGGACAAGGACAATATTGTCATGCTTGTCGGCATAAGACTTGGCTACATTGTAAGTATCGTCAGTGGAGCCGTCTTCACAAAGAATAATCTTAAAATCCTGAAAAGTCTGGGCATAGAGCGAATCCAACGCTTCGGCAAGCGTAGGTGCGCAGTTGTAGATGCCCATAAGAACAGATACTCTTGGCATATCCTAAATCAAATAGTAAATATAATTCAAGAATAAAGTGAAAGCCAAATGCCCCAAAGCCACCCATTGGAACGTTTTATACTGGCCGCTTCCCCAATCTTCATTAAGCAAAGGATAGATTAGGACAATGGGCAGCATCAACCATGAAAGATAGGCAATCCTGTTCGTAAACTCGGCATACATGCAAAGCATCCAAACCGAATTAATTAAGACGTATAGATTTAGCAGAAACTCATATTCTCTTGACACTATCTGTTTCTTAAAAACCGCTATCCATCCAATTATGACAGGTGCGGCTGAATAGGCAATGAAGTCTATCCTGAATCCTCCTAACATGTCATGCCGTATATGATCCTCATAGCCCATCAAATATTCTGCCCCCTCCTCATCGACAAACCCAGCAAACAGGGTTTGGACGAAAGTTATATGGAACATTGCCATAAAGAAACTCAATACCCACAATGCAAAATACCACTTCGGATCCTTCACAAACACACATACCACAAAAGCCACCACGGGCAATACCATCGAATGGTGAAAGCCCCACGAAAGAAAAAGAAACACCATCGTCCATAACTTCCTTTGGTTTACATACATGGCCAAGGCTATAAGGAAAAGCGATGCTGCCGCACCCGCCTTGATACCGTTTGTACCGTATTGGTATGTGGAAAACGCCCCGAGGTAAACCAAGAAAGCTGCCATCTTGTCTCGAGGAAACAGACTGGAACAGGCCCAAGCGATACCTACAAAATAGATAGCGGCAATCAGAACAAAAAAGGTATAAACACTGACACCAGAACTCGCCATCGAATTCAATAGGTTGTCGAAGACCTTATTCGTGGTATGCCATGTGATTTGATAGTGGGTGCCTTTGTACAAAGTCCATGTATGATAATACAGGGACATGTCGACAAAATACTTGCCGCTTATCGGGCGGTTTCCAATAAACAACACCAAAAATAGCGTTAGCAAGAAAACCCCGAGCGAAAAGTTTCCGCTTTTTTCAAGCCGCGACTGTGAATATGAGGAGTATTGGCTAAAAGCGAAAAACGAAAGCAAAGCAACCAGCCATGTGAAGATGGAAAAATAATATCGAGCGTCTATGCCAAACATAACAATACTAACTACTTAAATAAACGAGATTTGGCTTGACTCAATTTGGTACCAAACCATCTATGCGACAATTTGGAAAGCCATTTATAAAATTTGCCTGTGTCGCTCCACGAATTCATGTACCAATGGATGGAACGGGTATTTTCGGTGATTTTCAATTGTCCCGTAAGACTATCCAAAGGATTGAAATAATCGGCGGGATAAATCCACACGCCAGCTACTTGTTGAATGTCTTCTGTCGATTGTAAATCCAACTTCCTTAAAATTTCAGAGGTATAAGCTACGATGGTTTTCTGATTCAAGGAACCGTCCTCCTTTCGGAATTTCAAGGTGGTGTATTTGCCCAAAAGCGTTTTATATAGATCAAGGCCGGGAGTTACCCCTAAACCTAGGCCGGGGGCAACTTGTGGTTTAGATCCTTTTTTTGGGGGTACCTCAACACCCATGAACGGGCCTCTTTCAATAATGTCATCCATCGGTTTGATGACCTCTACATCGGTATCAAAGTACAAACCTCCATAATTGTATAATATCCAAAAACGCGCATAATCGCTCACAAAGGCGTATTTCTTTGCTTCGTAAGCTTCCCGTGTATACGGAATGATATTGACATCAAAATTGTCTTCGTTCCATTCCTTGATTTCATAATCGGGAAAAAACTTTCGCCATGAAGCAATGCATTTTCGTGCCTTTTCTGGCAACGGATTACGCCCGAACCAGCAATAATGGATTGTTTTGGGAATCATAAACCTATTATGTACTTACTATACGGCAATTTTGAGATGAGATGGACCACCAAATACGACAATACTGCCGTAAGAATAACAACCAATGGGATTTGAATCGCATAATGCAACTGCAAAGGTTCCAAAATAGGCCATAAAACTTTTCTCATCACCAGTAGATGCACCAAATATATTCCAAAACTATGATTCGCAAAATCATAGCAAATACGTTTCATTCTATTTGTCCATTTGATATGTTTTAGAACAAGGAAATAAATAACCGACATAGCTACTACATTTATTGCCATTCTATTTTGAATAGCTGAATGAGGAATAGATGGAAATAGATATAAAATCCAAGGAAATACAAGGAGCAGCACAATTATAATAATGTGTACCCACTTTATTTTTGGAATTGAAACATACTTTCTTAAATAATATCCTAAAACAGCAAAACCAAGAAAGCCATAAAAATAATAAAGATAACCCGATCTATAACCAACTATGACATTAAAATCTGGGCAAATTGCTGTTAAATATGGCAATAATAATGTTATTGACCATATTCCGAGATATAATTCAACATCCTTCCTTGAACATCTACTGAGCCATGATGCTATAGGTTGTGCTACAAGATATATACCAAAAATAACATAAATAAACCAGTATGTACCTACTTGAGGCCCAAATGGTATCATCAATATTTTTCTTGTCAGTTCTGTTCCAGATATTTCTTTCAGAAAATAATCTATAATAAGACATATTACCGACCAAATAACCATCGGTAATACAATCCTTGAAAGCCGAGTTTTTAAAAAGGAAACTACAGGTTTCTCTTTATATAATACCAATGCTCCAGAAATCATAAAAAACAAGATGGACGCACCTGCAACCGCATAATAGTTGGTTACGGCTATTAATGGTGCCCCGCCTCCACAATGTGGTATAGGTGCATGGGTAGTGATGACACACAAACAAGCAAACGAGCGCACTACGTCAATCCAATACTCACGATCAGGTGCAGGTATTTGTTCTTTAACTCGTTTTTCTTTTTTCATATCAACTTATATAGTTTTTCCACCTCAAGCTCGTTGCCGTAGTCATGGGTCTTGAGATACTCTATAATCTCCTCTTGTTTGGCTTTATCATTAATCAAATCAACAATACCTCGAGCACAACCCTCATTGTCCAACGGAACAATCACGCCGTCCTTACCATCTTTTATTTGCGAAGAAGCGGTTGGATAATTAGTTACCACCACTGGTTTGTAAAGCATTTGCGCCTCGCGTACTGTCACGGATTTGCCTTCATAACGCGAAGGCTGTACATAAATGTCGCAAGCCTTGATGTAAGGATACGGGTTCGTCTTCTTTCCCAAGATAATGACATGGTCCTCCATGCCCGCCTCGGCAATGTTGTGGCGAATCAACATTTCGTCAGGCCCATACCCCATGATGAACCAACGGAAATTAATGGCATCTGCCATCTGGTGGCTGATGTCAGGGATGTTCTCAAGGTTCTTTTGGTAGGTAAATCTTCCTATAGTTAGGATATTCAAGCATTTACAATCACCTTGATACTTATATAGTTCAGGCAAAGCATCGAACTCTTCGGCACGTTGGCGGACAAAAATCGGCGAGAGGATGTTCTCCACCAGCACGATTTTGCTCTCAAGGGTAGGAAAAGCCTGCAAGAAAGTCTTGGTCACATCATTGGATATGGACACCACATAATCAAATGCGCTCCAGACCGGCAACTCAAATTCCGCATTGACATCCATGACTGAATAGTCAGTATGAATCCAGCAAGCTTTTTTTTTGGCCCGCACCTTGTCGCGGACAATATTGTGCGGCTGGAGGAAACTTATGGCCAAATCGTATTCCACGGTGGGGTTGATGGCCGGTAGCATGGAAGAAACGGCTCCAGCTGTAAATTGCATGCCTGCGGTCGTCTCTTTCACGGCATGTTGTTTCATATACCGCTTGGTCTTCATTTTAGCTCTCATCC
>JAEEGK010009676.1_pt1 | contig 22443 bp, 19 predicted proteins | sample 8958771 | NCBI WGS metagenome assembly JAEEGK01 (sample SAMN16246547, study PRJNA631951) | gut metagenome | biome: gut microbiome; feature: rumen; material: SC-attached | host: Bos | place: Iran: Karaj | collected 2018-10 | reverse complement strand
TAGTCCGAGAGCTTCTGTCCGGCTATTTTGTGCTCGGTCGCTACGAATGGTCCACTTGGCAGAGACTGACGCATGCAGAAGGGGCAAGCCGCCATTCTTTTTTCGAAGATCCGCGTGAAGGCAGAAGAGATCATCGACAATCACTTCGTCTTGATTGATAACTTCATCGGGCTCCGTTTCTCTATATATGACGACATCTGGAGCAACCATATAGTCATTTCCGAGGCTGGCCGCCAGTTTTGGGTCAGCCTTGGTCAATGTTGACAAGTAATCAAGATGTTCGTATTGGGCAAAACTGCTTGTTTTTATCGGATTGCGATTCCCAAGCTTTTCAACATGCCATTTCCCTGGCCTCAAATTCTGAAGGAACGGAAAGGTCTCTTCAAGAAAGGCCATGTTAATTCCCTCAAAGAGCGCACCTGAAGTTTGACCAAGTATCTTTGATTGGACATCGGCCTGCAACTTATCAGCAATGCCTTTTGCTATGGCAATAGAGAGGCGGCTGGATTTGTCAGCGTTGCTGGGTACTCCGTTGGTGTCTATGGTGAGAACTCCGTCCTCAAGCAAACGTCTGTGATAGTTCTTTCTTGCTTGATAAATTAATGATTCCATGGTCTAGTGTTTTAATTATTTCCAGCCCGACGGCTTTAGCAACAGGCGGAGGGAACGCATTTCCAATCATTCTGCAAGAAAGCGTTTTCCTTTTTCCGAAATACCAATCTTCCGGGAACCCTTGAAGTGTTGCCATCATTCGGGGGGTTAGCTTAGGCATTCCTTCGAACTCTTTAGCAGGCGCCGCGTCGGCAACGCCTCTCCCGTCAACTCCTAATTCTGCCCACGCTTGTCTTGCGCGAGTCGGCCCTAGGTCCGGACCGCCGTGTTTCTTGCTTCCTCCGACAAGAGTCGGGGCGATTTTATTCGCCAACAATCTCCATCCATCAACACCTTCCCAGCCGTTTTCTGCCATTTGGGCATAAAGCACATCTCCGACGTTTGGGGCCGGGGTTTCAAAAGGGACTGGGAATTCAAACGTGTCTTTGATGTCCTTCCTAATAGCAACAATAACGGCTCTTGGGCGAAGTTGAGGTACGCCGTAATCTGAGGCGTTCAGCAATTTAATATGGGGTCGGTATCCTGCCCGCATCAAAGAGTAGAGGATTGACGTGCGATAGCTGTCGAATTTGGGCTCAAGAAAACCTTTCACGTTTTCTATCATGACGGCTTTGGGGCGAATTTCCCGAACAAGCTTGCTCATCTGAGGGAACAAGTCCCTTTTGCCATCCTGCCCCAACTGTTTTCCAGCAACGCTAAAAGGAGGGCAGGGGACGCCTCCGGCAAGAAGATCGATTTTCCCTAGATAGGGGGTGCCGTCAAAAATATGGACGTCCTCGCATATTATATTCCATCCCGGGCGGTTGATTTTTAAACAATCACAATAGTCTTTTTCCAGCTCAACCAAGGCGGTATGAGCGAACCCGGCCTGTTCGAGCCCCAAGGCTTGTCCTCCCGCCCCGGTACAAATCTCAAGCGAAGTGTACGTCCTTTTTTCCATAATGCAAATATAAGAAATTCACGGAATAATTTCGTACATTTGCAGTCTATGAAACAATACCTGGACCTGTTAAGGCATATCCGCGCGAACGGGGCAATGAAAGAGGACCGTACCGGCACCGGAACGCAGAGCGTGTTCGGTTACCAGATGCGGTTCGACCTGTCGGAAGGCTTTCCCCTCCTTACGACAAAAAAGGTACACTTGAAGTCAATCATCTACGAGCTTCTGTGGTTCATCGCGGGAGATACGAACGTGAAGTATCTCCAGGACCACGGCGTCACCATCTGGGACGAATGGGCCGACGAAAACGGCGACCTGGGTCCGGTTTACGGGCATCAGTGGCGCTCCTGGCCGGCTCCGGACGGACGAGCCATCGACCAACTTTCGATGGTCATCGACACAATCAAGCGGAATCCGGACTCCCGGAGGATGCTGGTGAGCGCCTGGAACCCCGCCGAGGTGGACAAGATGGCCCTTCCCCCCTGCCACTGCCTGTTCCAGTTCTATGTCGCCGACGGGAAGCTTTCCTGCCAGCTCTACCAGCGCAGCGCCGACGTCTTCCTGGGCGTCCCGTTCAACATCGCGTCCTATGCGCTCCTCACGATGATGATCGCGCAAGTCTGCGGCCTGGAGCCCGGCGAGTTCGTCCACACCACCGGCGACACGCACATCTACCGGAACCATTTCGAGCAGGTTGCCACGCAACTTTCCCGCGAGCCCCGTCCGCTCCCCAGGATGCGGCTCAACCCGGAAGTCAAGTCCATCTTTGATTTCAAGTACGAAGATTTCACCTTGGAAGGCTACGACCCGTGGCCGGCCATCAAAGCCCCCGTCGCCGTCTAAATGGAAAAATGCCTGATCGTCGCCATTGCCGACAATAACGCCATCGGCCGCAAGAACGCCCTGCTGTGGAGTCTGCCGGGCGATATGAAATACTTCCGCGAGAAGACCACCGGAAACGTCGTCATCATGGGATGGATGACCTACCAGTCCATCGGCCGTCCGCTCCCCAAGCGGCAGAACGTCGTCATCTCCCTGTTCCCCTGGCCGGAAGCCCCGACCAGCGTCACGGTCGTCGAGAGCCTCGACGCGGCCTTCGAAGCCGCGGAGGTCCTGGCGGGCCGGACCGAAGAGAAAACCGAGAAAGCCTTTGTCATCGGCGGGGCCTATACCTACGCCCAGGCAATGGATATCGTTGATACCATGTACATTACGCATGTACATGATGCGCCCGGGGACGCGGACGCATTCTTCCCCGCCATCGATCCGGAGATCTGGCGCGAGGACAGCCGGAGCGACATGCAGGTGGACCCCGCCACCGGCATCACCTACGAATTCGTAGTGTACCGCCGCCGGTAAACCGGACAAAACGAACTTGACATAATGAAAGAACGCGAGAATTTCGGCGGCCGCATGGCCGTTATCATGGCGATGGCAGGCTCTGCCATCGGCCTGGGCAATATCTGGCGGTTCCCGTATCTGGTCGGACAGAACGGCGGAGCCGCCTTCGTCATTCTCTATATCGCGGCCACCCTCATCATCTCCCTCCCCATCTTCTTCGCCGAATCCATCGTCGGGCGGCGGAGCGGGGCGAACTGCCGCGGAGCCATGCGCGCCCTGGCGCCGGCTTCCAAATGGAAATGGATGGGCTTCCTGATGGTCTTCACGCCGATGTGGATCGTCTCCTACTACAGCGTCGTGGGCGGATGGTCGCTGGAGTACCTGGTGCAGGCGCTCCAGCTGAAATTTGTCCATTCGGGGCCGGAAGCGATGAGCGGAACCTTTGAGCGCTTCATCACCCGGGCATGGGCGCCAGTCGCGTATCACATTGTTTTCCTGGCGGTTACCGTCACAATCGTCGCCCTCGGCGTCAAGTCGGGCATCGAAAAGTTCAGCAAGGTCTGCCTGCCGCTCCTGTTCGCGCTGGTGGTCGTGATTTCCGTCTATTCGGTTTCGCTCCCGGGTGCGAAGGAGGGCGTTGCCTATCTGTTCAAGCCGGACTTTTCGAAGATAACGATCCATAGCTGCCTGGACGCGCTGGGACAGTCTTTCTTCTCGCTGTCCCTCGGTATGGGCATCATCATCACGTATTCTTCTTACGTGAGCAAGAAGGAGAATTTACTGGTCTCCGGCGTGGGAACAGCCATTTCCGACCTCTCTTTCGCTATCCTGGCGGGTCTTGCCATCATGCCGGCCGTGTTTGCCGCCGGCATCGAGCCGGGCAGCGGGCCGGGCCTCATTTTCGACACCCTCCCGTACATTTTCGCGCAGATGGGCGTGGAGATGCCGTGGATCAGTTCCATCGCCGCCATCCTGTTCTTCCTGACCGTCCTCGCCTCCGCCCTGACATCGTCCGTATCGCTGATCGAGGTGGGCGTGGCGTACCTGACGGAGGAGCGCGGCTTCAAGCGCGGGTCCGCCTGCCTGCTGCTGTTCGCGCTGACGGGCGCCATGGGCGTGATCTGCAGTCTTTCCTTCGGCCCGCTGGCCAATATCAAGCTCTTCGGACTCGGTCTCTTCGACTTTGCCGATACTTTCGCGTCCAACGTCCTCCTCACCCTGGGCGGCCTGCTCATCGTGCTGTTCGTGGGTTGGAAGATGTCCCGTGCCGATGTATATGACGAGTTCACCAATGGCGGGAAAAAGAAGTGGAACAAAGTCTGTTTCAATACGGTATATTTCCTGATCCGGTACGTCGCCCCGGTGGGCGTCGCGATCCTGTTCCTTTCTAACATGCTATGACGCCCCGGGAGAATTTCGGCAGCCGCTTCGCGGTAATCATGGCCATGGCCGGCTCGGCCGTGGGCCTGGGCAATATCTGGCGGTTCCCGTACATGGTGGGTGAACACGGCGGCGCCGCGTTCGTCATCCTGTACATGATTGCCAGCTTCATCCTGGTACTGCCCATCTTCTTCGCGGAGACCATCATCGGCCGCCGCAGCCGTCAGGGAACCTTCGGCGCGATGGAGAAACTGGCGCCGGGTACGAAATGGAAGTGGCTGGGGCTGTTCACGGTCCTGTCGCCCATCATCATCCTGAGCTATTACTCCGTCGTGGGCGGCTGGTCGGTGGAATACCTGTACAAGGCTGTCTGTCTGGACTTTACGAAGACAGACCCGGAACAGGTCCAAGGCTTTTTCGCCGCTTTCATCTCCTCCACCGGCGGTCCGATCGCGGTCCATACCATCTTCATGCTCCTGGTCGCGGGCATCGTGCTCGCCGGCGTGAAGAAAGGCATCGAGGGCTTCACCAAAATAACGATGCCGGTGCTGTTCGTGCTGGTCGTCTCCATCGCCATCTATTCCGTCACCCTTCCGGGCGCCTCCGAGGGCGTGGCCTATCTCCTCAAGCCCGATTTCTCCAAGATCGACGCGCACGCGGCGGCCGCCGCGCTGGGACAGGCCTTCTTCTCGCTGTCCCTGGGCGTAGGCACCATCCTGACCTATGCTTCCTACATGCGGAAGGACGAGAATATCCTGGCTTCGGGTGCGGGAACGGCCGTGTCGGACCTGTTATTCGCCATCATCGCGGGCTTTGCCGTGATGCCGGCCGTTTTCGCCGCGGGCATCGCCCCGGGCGCCGGCCCCGGCCTCGTCTTCGACACGCTCCCCTTCATCTTCAACAAGATGGGCGCGAACATTCCCTGGCTCAGCGCCGTCGTCGCCATCATCTTCTTCGTGACGATCCTGGTCGCGGCCCTCACATCGGCCATCTCGATGATGGAGGTCGGGGTAGCGTATCTGACGGAGGAAAAGGGTGTGCGCCGGGCGACGGCGGTGTTCATCATCACGGCCTTCGCCTGGACCGTCGGCGTCCTCTGCAGCCTCTCCTTCGGCCCGCTGGCCGATGTCAAGCTCCTGGGAAACAGCATTTTCGACTTCCTGGACAAGCTGTGTTCCGACTGGCTCCTGCCGGCCGGCGGCCTGCTCTTCACGATCTTCGTAGGCTGGAAAATGTCCCGGCCGGACGTCTATGACGAATTCACCAACGGCGGTACCCTCAAGGCGAACGTCGCCCTCTTTCGGACCGTCTGGTTCCTGATCCGTTACGTCGCCCCCGTGGGCATCGTCGTGGTGTTCCTGACGACTTTATTCCTATAGATTGACCAGCGCCGCCAGGACATCGTCCTCGACGGCGTCTTTCATCAAGACCGTCTTCGAGGCGTCCAGCAGGTAGATGGACGGGATGCCGCGGACATTGTAGAGAAGGTCCGTGCGGATGACGTAATCCTGATCGTATCCATTGATCCATTCGGCGGGATATTCGGGGATGTGGGCCCTCCAGTCGTCGATTTCCTGGTCGATGTACACGTCCACGACCTGCAGGCGGCCGGCTTTGATCAGGGCGGCGATTTCCGGGGTTTCCCGCATCGCGGCCATCAGCTGCTGGCAGGCGTGGCAACCGGGATTGCCGAAGATCAGCAGGGTATAATCCGCCTTCACGCCATACAGGGTGCGGACGCGTCCGCGGGTGTCGGTGAAGGAGAAATCCGTCGCCGGCGTGCCGATGCGATTCAGCCCGCAGGCCCGCGCTTCCCACTCATAGCCCTTGCGGTAGCTCTCGTCGATCAGGTCCGAGCGGCTGAGCCCTTCCGCGTACGGCAGGTACAGATCCTCGCTGCGGACGGGCGAATTGGGGTCGTACAGATAATACTTCGTGAGGCGGCTCATCTCCTCGAACACATTGGCCTCCGGGTACTTCCGCTCGAAGGACTCGGCCCGGCCGAAGAGCCTGGAGACGGCCTTGCGGCCCTCATCCAGCGGCATCTGCCGGAGCAGCGTCGCAAAGAGACCCATCTGGGACTCCACGGCGTCCGTCGCCACGCCGTTCACCGTGAGCGAGTCGCAGGCATACACCCGCGAGGTATCCGTGAAGCGGTCCCAGAAATGCTGCGCGGCATAGATGGTCCGTTCCGCCGGATCCGTGTACATGGACGGGACCTCCACCGAGGGGAACTCCCGCTTGGCGGGGGTGTCGGACACGGCTTTCCCGTTCCGCGGTCCGCAGGAACAAAGGAGAAAAAGAGCAGTGAGTATCAGTGTGTTACGCATTTTCCTCAGAACTAGTCCAGCAAATTTACGCAAAAATTGTTAGTTTTGTAGTATGAAGATGCTCCGCGCCTTCCTCCTCGCCGCCGGCCTTCTGGCCGGGACGGCCGCATCGGCCCAGTTCTACCAGAACGGGTCCGACCCTTTCGGCCGCTGGTCCACCATCGGCACGGACCACTTCCGCGTCGTCTATCCGGAGGGGATGGACTCGCTGGCGCGGGCCTATGCCATCGACCTGGAAAAATGGCGGCCGCTGGTGGGGCAGAGCGCCGGAGTGGCGCCGGGAGAGTTTCAATGGGGCCGGACACCGGTCATCCTGCACCCTTATTACCCCTATTCCAACGGTTCCGTGGCCTGGGCGCCGAAACGGATGGACCTGTATACCCATCCCGAACCTTACGGCTCCCTCCCCCTTTCCTGGATGACGCAGCTTACCACTCACGAGTCCCGCCATGTGGCGCAGATGCAGCTGGCCTACCGGCGTCCGTTCCGTTGGATCAATTTCCTCGTAGGCGAGATGTGGGCCGGTGCGGTAAGCGCCCTCTACACGCCGCCTACGCTCCTGGAAGGGGACGCTGTCGTGGCGGAAACGGCCCTCACCGTTTCCGGACGCGGCCGCAACGCCGATTTCCTGAACTACTATCACCTCGCTTTCGACAACGGCGACTGGCGCGACTGGTACAAATGGGTGTACGGCTCCTATAAAAAGGCCGGGCCCGACTACTATACCGTCGGATATATGACCGTCGCGGGCATGCGGTACTTCTATGACCAGCCCACCTTTACCGCTGATTATCTGAATCATGTGACCCGGCATCCCCTCCCTGTCGCCGCCCTGCAGCGTTATATCCGCAAAGTCTCGGGGAAATCCTTCAGAAAGACCTACCAAGGCATTATGGAGGGCTTCCATGACATCTGGACGGAAGAGGCCGATGCCCGCGGACCCTTTATGGAGATGGAGCAGGTGACCCGGAAACACGCTTTCGCAACGGAGTATACGAACGGTTCCTGGATCGACGACAGCTTTTACGCCATCAAGGAAGGAAAGGACCTCGCGTCCCGGCTGGTGCGTATCGACACGGACGGAACGGAACACGATCTCGGGCCGTTTTCCGCGCATTCCAGCCCCCTCAACCCGGGAGAGCACCGCCTTTACTGGAGCGAGACGATTCCCGGACGGCGGTGGGCGCTGGACGGAGAGTCCGTCATCCGGTACCTGGACGCAAAGGGGAAGCGCCATGTTTTCACCAATAAAGGTCGATTGTACGACCCCCAGCCGGGGCCGGGCGGCGTGGCCGTCGTGGAGTATCCGGTCCGAGGGGGAAGCAACCTCGTGATTCTGCGGGAAGAGGACGCCCACCCCGTTCTGCGGGTTCCCGCACCGGAAGGTTTCCAGCTTTCGGATCCCGCCTGGGTCGATGATGTCGTCTACTGCCTCGGCATCAATGACGAAGGCATCAGTATCTGGCGACTGGACGGCCGCGAATGGACCTGCGTCCTGGAACCCACGCCGCAAGCAATGGAGAACCTGGGCGGGGAAAATCAGATGCTGGAGTTCGTCAGCGACCGAAACGGAGTGAAAGAACTCTACCGGTACGATCCCGCAACGGGAAAAGCCTGGCAATTGACCAACTCCCGCTATGGCGGAACCGATTACTTCCCGCATGGGGACACCCTGTGGTTCAGCTCCATCACCCCGGAAGGCACGGCCATCTTCAAGGCCAAGGCGCCGGAGCCGGTGGAGGTCGATATCCGGGCGGTGCATAAGTATCGGGTGGCGGACAGATTATCGGAACAGGATGCTTCGACAAGCTCGGCAACCGAAGCTGGAGCCGTCGAGATCAGCGAGCCGAAGCGATACCATAAGGCGCTGCACCTGATGAAGTTCCATTCTTGGGCGCCGCTGTATTTCGATTATGACGCGATTGAGTCGATGAGTGCGGATTTCAGCTATGACACGGCTTCTCCCGGTCTGGTGGGCATGTTCCAGAATGACCTGGGGAGCGCGTGGGGGACCGTGGGGTATTCCGTGCATCCGGACGACAAGGGCGTGTGGCGTCATTCCGGCCATTTGAAGTTCACCTATACGGGCTTGTATCCCGTCCTGGAGGCGACTTTCCACCTATACGACGCCGGAGCCGGGCAATATCACTTTGAGCGACGGGCTTATGACAAGAAAGTGGTCTATGCCTCCGCCTTTCAGGCGCTTGACAGTCCTTCCTGGGCGGGAAGCCTGAAAGCTTACATCCCTTTTCGATACAACAGCGGCGGCATCCAGCGGGGTTGGGTCCCCCAGGTCAGCTGGAGCTTCTCGAACAACCTCTACGACAACGGAACCATGGACCTGGCCGCCATCGACAATCTGGTGGGGGATGCGCCGATGCTGGCTTTCAAGAGCTTTACCCATGGACAGAATATTCTGATGCAGTCCCTCCACGGATCGGTCCGGGGGTATTGGATGTTGCCCAAGGCCGAGAGCCAGGTGTACCCGCGTTGGGGAATCGGCCTCGAAACCGGCCTCTCCGGCCGCCCCGGCCTTGAAAAGATCTTTTCACCGGTCTGGTACAACTATATGTACGGGTATCTGCCGGGACTGACCCGCACCCAGGGATTCCGGCTGTCGGCATCGACCCAATACCAGTTCCCGACGGGCGCGCCCTTCGGCGAGAACAGCGTCAACATGGCTCCTAGGGGCTTCACCTCCGCGGATATGCGCACCATCGCCCGGAAAACCGCCTTCCAGGTCAAACTGACGGCCGATTATGCCGTTCCCATCTATGTGGGCGACATTTCCTGGTTCTCTCCCGTGGCTTACATCTCGCATTTCCTGCTCGTCCCGCACGTGGACTGGCTGGGCTTCGGAATGGCCCGCAACGGCAAGGGAACGGCGGAGAAGTCCTCTCTCCTGAGCGCCGGCGCGGACTTCACGGTGGAACTGGGCAACTTCTTCTGGGCCCCCTTCCCCTGCTCCCTCGGCATCTCCGCCTCCTGGCTAGGCGGCCCCTACTTCAAGACCCTCTCCGAGAACGCCGAAGAAGGCCGGAAACCTTTCAGCATCGGCCTGGTGTTCAGCATGGATATCTGATCAATGGTTCACGAACGCGGACCGGATCGGGCGGACGAACTGCTCGATTAGGCGCATGTCTTCGGTGACGATTTCGGATTCGCCGTCCATCTGCTGCACGAAGGGAAGCTCCTTGTGATAGGTCGTCGTCATTCCGTCCGGGAAATCGACAGTCAACGTATATTCCAACCCCATTGAAGACTGCTCCGGTACGGATGAAATGGACGTAACGACGCCGGACAGCACACCGAACTCCATGTAAGGATATCCGTTCAGGCGGACGATGACCCGCTGGCCTTCCTTGACTTTTCCGAAGCCGGCCGAACTCACTTTCAGGCGGCCGGTGATCTTGTTGCCTTCACCCCGGACGACGCTGGCCACCAGGTCGCCCACGGAGATATGCTGTCCCCGGCTCCAGACATTCTGGAGCGAAACCCGCCCGGCAAAGGGCGCCAGGAAGGCGTACGTCTCCTTCCAGCTGGCGATGCCGGACAACAGTTCGCGGGAACAACGCCGGATTTCCAGTACATAAGCCATCTGTTCGGAAGACTCCTGCAGACGAAGCTCCAGTACCTGGCGGCGTAATTCCAGCAGGCTCATGCGGGCGCTGGACAGGGAAGCATCCAAGGAGGTCAGCTCGTTCTGTTTCGCGTGCAAAGCCATGATGGACTGTTCGTAATCAGCCTGCGAGATAAGGTTCTCGGCGTAGAGCGAGGAGTCCCGGCGGAAAGATTTCAACGTATAGCCGACATTCTCCGAAACGTTGCCGCGCTGGTCTTCCATCAGGGACAGGTATTCTTTCGATTCCCGCTCCTGCGACTCCAGCATGGCGATTTTTCGGCCTGCCTGGTTCAAATCGACCCAATTCAGGTAATTGGCGCAACTGCGCTGCAGGGCGATCCAGTCTTGCTGCAGGTCTCCCAGCCGCAATCCCTGCAGGCGGACCACTTGGCGGACGCCTTGGATCGAGAGGGTGTCTTCGGTCTGCCGGGCGGCTTCTTCCGCGCTCCTGACATCGGCATAGACCGCCGGGGTACTGATCAGCGCAATCAGGTCTCCTTCGGAAACCTGGGCGCCGTCCTGAACATACACGGAATCCAGGATGCCGGAATAACGGGACACCAGGTCGGACGGTGGATTGTCGCAGGTAAGGACGATCCGGGACTGGAGCGTCTGCGGATAGCGGATTACGCAACAGGCGATGATAACCCCCAGCAGGATGCCCGCGATGACGGTGATTCCCCACCGGATGATCCAGGACGGGAGCTTGCCGAAAATCTCGTCGGCCTCCCGGCTATGTTCTTGTATGGTTATGTTCTCTCTGTCCGGCATGCCTTAGTTTCCTAATTCCAATTGATTCTTGACCAGCTGATAGTATGCTCCCTTCCGGGCGATGAGTTCCGAATGCGTGCCGCTTTCGACGATCTGTCCGCCGTCCAGCACGACGATGTTGTCGGCATTGCGGACCGTGCTGAGCCGATGGGCCACGATGACCACGGTCTTACCGGAGAACAGTGCGTCCAGCCGCTCCATGATGGTCCGCTCGTTATTGGCATCCAGCGAGTTAGTGGCCTCGTCAAAGAAGAGATAAGGCGCATTCTTGTAGGCCGCGCGGGCGATGAGCAGCCGCTGCCGCTGGCCGGAACTCAGGCCATGGCCCTCCATACCGATCTTCGTGGAATAACCCAGGGGAAGGCCCTCGATAAATTCGCCGATGTTGGCGATTTCGACGGCTTTCCGCACCCGGTTCATATCCGGATCCTCGTCCTTGATGGCGATGTTGGAGAGGATTGAATCGGAGAAGATGAAGCCTTCCTGCATGACGACACCGCATTGTGAGCGCCAGTAACTGTTGCTGTAGCGGGACAGGTCACGCCCGCCGAGCAACACTTCGCCTGCAACCGGCGGGTAGAAACCCAGAAGCATTTTCAGCAGCGTCGTCTTGCCGCTGCCGCTGGCTCCCACGATTGCCGTCACCTTTCCTCCGGGGATCAACAGGCTGACATCCTTCAGTACGTCGTCATATTCTCCTTCGTAGTGGAAAGAGACATTCCGCAGTTCCAGGTCGGCCAACGGGGCCACCTCGCGGATTTTTTCCTCCCCGGCGGGCTCCTCGTCCGGCCGCTCGTGGATCTCGTTCAGTCGTTCAAGGCTGATACGGGCGTCCTGAGTCTGCTGGACAAAGGATATGAACTGGGACACCGGCGCGTTCAGCTGGCCGATGATATACTGGACCGCCGTCATCATACCCAGCGTCATGTCGCCCCGGATTACGGCCGCCGCCGAAAGGAACGAGATGATGATGTTCTTGGTCTGGTCGATGAACAGGCCGCCAATTTCCTGCGTCTGGCTCAGTGTCATGCTCTTGATGCTGACCTTGAACAGCTTCGCCTGAATGCCTTCCCACTCCCAGCGCTTCTGTTTTTCGCTGTTGTTGAGCTTGATTTCCTGCATGCCAGTGACCATCTGGACCAGGTTGCTCTGGTTGGCCGATGCGGCCTGGAAACGCATGTAATCCAGCTTTCTGCGCCGCTTGAGGAAAAGCAGCACCCAAACGATGTACAAGGCGCTTCCCAGCAGGAATATCAGCAGGATCCCTCCGTTGTAACCGGCCATGACGCAGCCGTAAATGACGAAGGTCACAATGGCCATGACCGCGCTGAGCAGCGTTTCGGTCAAGAAGGACTGGATTCGGCTGTAGTCCCCGATACGCTGCATGATGTCACCCACCTTGCGGCTGTCGAAGAATGCTATCGGGAGGCGCATGAGCTTAGCCAGGAAGTCAGAGATCAGGGAGATGCTCACCCGCGTCGTCATATGCAGCATAAGCCAGCTGCGAATTAGATCGTTAGCCGCCTGTCCCAGAACCAAAAGAAGCTGGGCGACCAACATGACAACGACGAAAGAAAGGTTGCTCGTGCCGATACCCACATCCACAATATTCTGTGAAATGAAAGGCATTATCAGGCTGAGCAGGCTGCCTACGAGCATCGCCAACAACAGTTGAACGATGTAGCTCTTGTAAGGACGCAGATAGTTCAACAGGTAGCGGAAACTCACCTTTTGCGTATCCTTGTCGTCTTCCTCCCGGAAGAACTCGGGGCCCGGCTCGAGCAATAAGGCAATACCATTTCTTGTTCCCTCTTCGTCTTTGGAAGACAACCAGCATTTCTTGAAATCAGCCTCCGGATAGGCAAGCAAACCTTGGGCGGGATCAGAGACATAAACCGTTCCCTTATGAATGCGGTACACAACGACAAAGTGCACCTGTCTCCAATAAACGATGCATGGCAGCGTCGCTTCCTTGCACAACTGCTCCCATGTCAACCGCACTCCGGCCGTACGGAAACCGAGACTTTCCGCCGCATCGCTGATTGCCAGCATGGACACTCCCTCCTGGGAGGTATGGCAGAGGTCCCGCAGGTGCGCGGCGGAGAAACTGCGGCCGTAATACTTGCAGATAATCCGCAGGCAGGTCGAGCCGCAATCCATGGCGTTCAATTGCTTATAGGAAGGGAAATCTTTCATTTTTGCCAATATGTACAGCCCGGAACGCCGAATACCCTTTCATAAACGGACGGACTCGGGCACAAATCATGATACAAACAGTTCTTGCAGGGCTCCATCAGCCGGCGCGTCTGCCGCCAGGCGTGGTTCTCCATCAACTCCCGGACAATGGTCTGATGAACCGGATCTTCCAGCGTTCCGATTGCCGGGGCATCCGCCGCGGAATGAATCGTTCCGTCCGGAAAAACGTATAGCGTTCCGAACTGATTCACGTTCAGCGCCTGGTGACGGAAGATGTCTTTCTTGGTAAGTTTCTGGGACAGAATCTCTTCCTCGGAAAGGAAGACATTCTTACGGAAGAATTCGAGATTGTCCTCGGCGATGGGCTTGAAGTCATAATCGACACTCTCTGTGTCTTGCAACAGCGCCTCCCAATAATCTCCTTCCTCTTCGCTGCGAATCAGGAGCTGATAGCTTCGCCCGGGCGTCCAGGTGACGGTTTTGATGTTCTTGTCCGGAGGACAGACCTGTGTGACGGCATAGCCGTCAGCCATCAAACCATCCAGAATCTCGTTACCGAAACCGGGATCGGGATGCGCGAAGAAGAAACGGACGCGGTCTTTTGCCGGTTCGAGAACGTCCTTCAGGGAGGACAGGTAGACGGCGTCCCATTCCGAAATCACAAGATGGATCTGCGCCAGTGCCACCGGGGAGCAGCGGAACAGGAAGCCGGCCAATCTCGTGGGATCCAAACGTTCTGTCGATGCCATGGGGAAAGCCCCCTGCTGCCACCAGTCAGCATGACACCCGTTTCCGCCCAGATAGCATTGAAGTTTGGTCAGATACAACAATACCGGCTGAGAATCGTACCCATTCTTCCAGGACGAAAGCTTTTCCGCTCCCTGGTCGATGCTCAATACGGGAGGGAAGGCCAGGGCCATGTCATTTTCACCATACAGGCTTCCAAATCCCTTATTGACAATCTCTTGTATGAATGCCGATGTTTCCGGCGTCTCTTCCTGTCCGTCAAAACGCGCGACATATAAGTTGTCAATGTTTTCCCATTGAGCGCAAAGTTTCTGAATGCCGGAATCCTGCGCCGCATGGCACAGAGACCTCTTCGAAGCGCAATCATACAAAACCGCGCAATCACTGTTCCGCCACAGGAATACAGTTGAATGAAGAACCAGTTTCATCATACAGTTTACTGCAAGACGGTTTCACAGACGAACTTCCGGTAAAGCTCCGGGTGCTCATACAAATAACGGAGAAGGTTATTCTCATAATCTCTTCGATCGGCGGGAGTCAAGAATTCGTCACATTTAGCGTGCGTCGTTTCAATGTCCTTAATGTTGAAGAAACACTTGCTGCAAATCCGGCTTCCGGCACACCGAGCGCAATGAGGCCGAATATTGTCCAGATAGCCATTGAATGTATCGCAAATCTCGTTTAAGTCCAGAGTCACCTCCCCGTTTCGAACCATGCCGGCAACGAAGTTGTGATGAATCCGTTCGCACTGCATGATTTTCCCGTCCACCTTGACGAACATTTTTCTTGAGAAGGGGAGGCAGGTGCCCGTGAGGGTCCTGCGGCCCGTGGTATTTTCGGACAGCAAATCATTATATGAGCGGAAAACGTTCCCCGTATTGTTTTTCAAGTAAAACATCAACGAACTCTGCTCCGGATCTTCCAAATCGAGATCCTTTGCTAGCTCGGCTTTGTTATCATTCCGACAAAGATCCTGACGTAAGTCACGGAAGATCTTCTCATAGCGCATTTTCTGGTCGTCCCGGACTCCGGCGTAGTTCACCTCCGAAATCATCGGCGTTTTATTGAATTCCTTTTTGAAAAAGGCCACAACGTCCTGAATATTGTTCAGATTGTGCAAGACAGTATTGAAGCCGACACGGTCACTTTCAAAATAGGATGGATGTTTCTCTTGTAGTAATTTCAGATTCTTATAAACCTTGTCGAATGACGGCGTGCCGTCATGGCGGACCCGATAAGCGTCCGCCTGTTTGTCGCCGTCCAGGCTGCACAGCAGATAGAAATCGTTCTCCGCAAGAAAGTCCATACAACGATCAAGCAAAAGACAGTTACTCGTGATGGAATAAGTAATCTCTCTGCTCAGGCTCAAACTTTTTATATAGGAAACAACGCGTTCGATCAGCGGAAAATTCATCAGCGGCTCTCCGCCGAAGAACCCGATAGACAGGGGCGGTTTAACAGTAGTTAATGTTTGTTTCTCCCAGAAAACGACTAGATAATCGATGACGGCCTTGGCGTTTTCAAAAGACAGATTCCGGGAAAGACGTTCGTCGAAGCCGGAATACAGTTCACCAAACACACAATACTCGCACTTCAAGTTACATGCATCCGTAACCTCGAACACCAGTTGCGGCAAAGTGCCCAAAGCCAGTTCGATGTCGGCAGGAGAAAGATGAAAAGAAAGGTAAGAATCGCTCATGAATCAGGTTGAGAAAGGCTGACTAAAAAAGAATCAACAAAATGAAACAACTCTTTTTAGTCAGCCCACATCAGACTAGAGAGTTCCGGGGTTACTTCTGCGCGATAACGGCGGGAGCCGCATCAAGAATAATGTTGTGGTCCGATTTAAAAGCATACCGGCTCTTTTCGGCATTTCTCTCCGTGTTGTAAGGAGGCTGTCCATTGTTGTGGATCGGCCAGCAAACGCACTCGCACGGTGCATAGGGAAGACCGCCACGAACTTCGTTCATCTCCTTCTTCTCAAGAAGGTTCAGCTTGACATTTTTCATAAGCAGTGATTTTTGTGGGTTAAACAATTGTGAGATTAGAATCTCGCTTAAAGATAGGCTGATATTTCGTGATGTCCAAATATTTATTAATAATTTCGCTCTTCTTTATCAAAAATTAGAAAAACCGTATCGTTTTTTGCCATTATTTCATCGCAAACATCCCCTTTATACGCATTAAAAGATTGCTAAATGCATGAAAATCACATAATTATTCAAATCAACAAATCAGGGGCGAATATGAATCACGCAATCGGCGCCTTGAATATTTATGCCATATTTCCCATGTTCATAAGACTCCGTCTTTTCCACACTGAACTCTCCTCGGAACGCATCCCTGCACCTTACGATAATCTCTTTCTTTTCGGACGGAGAAATGGAAGTTGCGTCAAGCAGGCCGTTTATCATTGATTAGCGGCCTCTTTACTATTCTTATCCTCTTTATTGAGAAAAATTCTGTCTCCTATCTCCCGACCCCTCTTTTCTTTTACAATGAGTAGATAACATATTCACGATAATGATTTGTGATACGAAGAACAGGCGAATGGTTCACTCATTGATAACTCTAGATTATTAATTGGGGGACATAAATAACGATACGCACATGTGCCGCAACTAAACTTCTTCCTTGTTAGAAGCCATGGATTATCATTGGAATTAAACGCCTTTGAGAGGATTTCGTATAAAGGCGTATCAATATCTCCAAAACAAGGATAATTCTCATTTAAGCAAATCGTTCTATCTGGTTCAATGTAGATACTACCACAAAATTCAGAATTGACTACTTGATTTGTTTTAATCGAATCAGAATCACATTGTAAAGACGAAAGCTCCTGCTCATTCATTTGATAGAACGTCTCTATAAAATGATGATTATTGCCGTTGAAAACACAATGCACTTCATTCCGGTCCGTAATGTCAAGTGATTGTTCGAGATCTTGGTATAATGCCACATCTTCGTCAGAAGACAAAAGAAAACAGACAATAATATTCTTGTACTTATTAAGCAACTTGCGAAGCAACATTTGTGCATCGTCCAAAATACAAGCGTCTACCTTAAAAACTATCTTAACTAATTGCTGACAAGACAGACTTTCAATACGATCTATTATTTCTTCTGAGACATTTCTCCAATTAATATAGTTTATGACCAATTGTTCACTATTATCAACGATGAACTGGTTTTGTTCCAATAGGGCAACATCCTTCTCACTTGAAATAATAAACTGAACCTTCTCTGCTTTTGTCCCGTGGATAATTGTTCGGATTTTTAATAAGTCTTCCTTCGTTAATAATCCGCTGCGTTTTGTACAATTTGTAACTTGCCTAAAGAGAGAAGAGCAGTCCGTGCAGTCATGACGACAACTTCCTGATAATCGTATTGTAATAGTTTTAATATAATCGACAAGATGGGCATCATAAAACAAGAGACCTTTGGATAAAACTCTTTCTGCTCGATTTGAAAAGATTAAAACGGGGGGAATAGTTATTGGCTTAAGTTTATCCGACGTGTCTACGATCACGCCGAACCCTTTTTTGGTTATCTCTTGAACAATATCAGAATCCTTCTTATCACCAATATCTATTGAATAAAAGTTCTTTACATCTAGTAAGGCATCCACAATAGTATCCGACTCAGAGTTTCGTTCCCATAAAACGCTCTGAAATGTGATGGAATTATAAAACAGGATGTTTTTTTTGTCTTTCCAAATGTAAACTTCCGGTTTAATACATAAGTATTGAATCATGGTTTCTTCTTAATCTAATTATCTGTCACTCTATTTCTGTCAAAACGATCGTTTATTGTTTTCAAAATACTACTGGTATGATTGAATAAACTCCTCAAATTCCTTCGCGTGGTCTCGCAAAAACGATAGATAATAATCAATATTTACCTGTTCAAATGATTGATAATCTGAGCACTCTTGATTCTGTTTGCCCATGTCGCGATCATAATAAAAGCAGTGTTTGCAGGAATAACGGTTTACACAACTTATACAACTTCTTTCAAAACTGCCAAATAACCTTGTATATAAAGAGGACAGATAACCATCATCAACATGAACCGCCCCATCTTTAACCTCCCCTAATGGAACTTCAAAATCTGTCTTTTCACATTGAAACAAAAGGCCAGATGCCGCAATCAAAACTTTGTCTTGAAATGGAAAGCATGTCCCGGATGAGAGTTTATTCTTGTAAGTCTCGTGCAAAAAATCTCTATAGTTTCTATAATAGCTATCTGTAAACGTCATTAAAATGAAACGAAACTTTTCATTTGCCGGGTTTTCTATACTATATTTTTCGCATTCCTTCTTCTGATTACTATATGCAAAAGAGAGGTCTTCAGACACGTTCAAATAATAATTTGTTATTTTAGAATGCTCCTCTTCGGATTTTCTTGATAACTCTATAATCATTGGTGTTTTATTGAATTCTTCCTTGAAGAATCTCTTAACACCTAATACTGAACTTTTCGAAGTCACAACAGCTTGAAAAGAAATCCTAGAGTCAAAAAAGGTTGGGTATGTCTTTTTAATATATCTAAGACCGTCCATGACTCTTGCGTATGAGGCCTTGCCCGATTTATCCACTCGATACTGGTCGGCATTCTCATCGCCATCCAGACTAACGGAAATAGTGAAGTTCTTCTGAACTAAAAAGGCACTATTCTGTTTCAGAAGAAGTCCGTTTGTGGTTAAGAAAAACTTGAAGAGGATCCGTTCCGGGTTGTTGTTTTCTATATATGATACGATTTGCTTAATTAGAGAAATATTCACCAATGGCTCTCCTCCATAGAAGATTATATCTATTGCTTTATTTGGTTTATTCAATGCCCAGATAGCGAAATAATAATCTAAAACGGTTTTCGCTATCTCCCACTTCATGGAAAGCCCTCGGTATAATGGACGACAGGTTGCTTGCCGATAATTATCTCCGTAACCACAGTATAAACACGACAGGTTACAACTCTCAGTTACTTCAAAGATTAATGAAGAAACCGATTTGATATTCTCCTTAATGAACTGTGAAGAAATAGTTGGTATTCTTTTTTCTACTACTTCGTTTGAATGTTCGTTAGATACTAAAGAGGAATGTCGCAAATACTTATTTGTCTTATCAAATTCATACGCTCCGTTGCAACATGTAAAGACATGAAATCTATTGTAGAATATAACTTCGTCCATTAGAATAAAGCATTAGTGGAAGGGAACGACTTCAAAAAAGTCGCTCCCGTCCACATAGGTTAGAAGATTTCTTTAGCACTCCTCATCCAGTGCTATTGTATTGGTCGCCTCTGCCCAATAGTTCGGCCAGGCCGAAGAATTACAGCCACAGTTTCTGTCATTCTCGAGATCCAGGAACCTTCCACCGAGGACTTTTGACATCTGCTCTTTCTCAAGGGAAGACATCTTGTTTTGCTTAATCTTACGCATAAGATAAAAATTAAAAGGTTAATAGATAATTAATAAAGATGGTTAGATAGTATAACCACTATAGCTTTTCTCCCGTCTTCTTTTTGATAGCTCTGGGATGGGATGATTTCAGACAAAGAGAACAATGCTTCTATATAGTATTTTTCATCTGCGATCAATTTGATACGTCGTGGTAAGTAATCTAATAGATTTCCTTATCCTACCTCCAACAAGTACAACCCGGAACGCCGAGCGCTCTTTCATAAACGGACGGGCTCGGACACAAATCGTGATATAAGCAGTCCTTACATGACTCCATTAGCCGGCGAGTCTGTCGCCAGGCGTAGTTCTCCTCCAGTTCTCGGATGATGGTCTGATGGACGGAATCCTCCAGCGTCCCGATAGATGGCGCATCCGCCGCAGGGTGGATGGTTCCGTCCGGGAAGACGACGAACGTTCCGAACTGATTCACGTTCAACGCCTGATGACGGAAGATATCCTTTGGGGAGAGCTTCTGGGACAGAATTTCTTCCTCGGACAAAAAGATGTTCTCCCGGAAAAAATCGAGGTTGTTATCAGCAACGGGCTTGAAATCATAATTGACTCCTTTGCTCTCCTCTAACAGGGCCTCCCAATGCTCCACCTCCCCCTCGCTGCGAACCAAGAGCTGATAGTTCCGCCCCGGCGTCCAGGTGGCCTTCTGAATGTCTTTGTCCGGCAGGCAGACTTGGGTAACAGCATAACCGCTCGTTGCCAAGTCGTTCAGTATTTCGTTGTCAAACCCGGGATCCGGATGGGCGAAGAAGAAACGGACGATTCCTTTCTGGTCCTTCAGCTCTTCCGCAAAGGAAGATATTTGCCGAGAGTCCCATTCAGTAATTACTAAATCCACGCGCTTTAATGAAAACGCGTCACACCATCGTAGAAAAGCCCTTAGTCGCCCTGCGTCCATCCTCGCTTCAGAGACCATAGGATAGATTACCTGACGCCAGAGGTTGCTTTTATCACAAGATCCACCCAAGAAGACAATCATTCGCATTAGATTGGAAAGGACCGGTTCAATGGAAATGTCTCCTTCTAAGTGGTTAATAGTCTCTATGCTATGCTTAATCTTCAAACGAGGAGGGCAGGCTAAAGCCAGTTTTTGAGACGACAAGACGGCTCCCAGAGACAACTCTTCCAACTTTTTGCAAAAATCCTCGAAATCCCTGGTTGCTTGGCTTTCTTCAACTTTAGCCACGTACAAGTTGTCCAAATCCTCCCATTGAGAACAGACGGACGCTATTAGTGAATCCTCAGTAGAAAAAACATAGAACGCATTTGTGTCCGTATTGTATAACAACCCCTTTTTACTATCCGTCCACAAGAACGTGCTCGATCGTAATACTATCTGCTTCATATCTCCAAAATCACATCGTCTATGTATTTCTTATATAACCCCGGGTGGGAGTACAAATACTCAAGATAATAGAGTTCGTATTGCTTATGTTGTTTCTCTGTCAAAAAAGAGGAGCATTTAGGACGCCCCCCTTCCATTCCGTCCATCTGGTAAAGGCATTCCCCGCAGCGTCCTTTTAAGGAACAACAACCACATTGATCTTGCAGTTTGTCCAATAGAGAGTTGAACTTTTCTGCAATTTCCGAGAAATCAAGATGAACAACCCCGTTTTTGACATATCCCAAAGAAAACATATGCGGGATTCGTTCACATTGCAGTATTTTCCCGTCAACCTTCATGAATAGCTTTTTTGTAAAAGGAAGACAAGTTCCCGAAGGAATGCATTTACGGCACGTCGCATCAGAAAACAATTCCGAATAACCGGAGAAAACTCCAGGAAGATAAGAATCAAGGAAACGCATCAGCTGGCTGGAATCGGGATTCTTAACCCCCATTGCCTCTGCAATCTCGTCGTGATTCTCTGCTTGGTGAAAACTCTCCGAAATACTCTTGAACGCTTTTGTATATTCCTCTTTTTTCTCCGGACGCACGCCAACGTCGCTCAAGGGCGAGAACGATGGAAACTTATCAAATTCTCGCTTCATAAAATCACACACCCCTTGCACGCTATTCAAATTATGCAAGACGGTGTTGAAATCGACCTTCTCGCGAAAATAGGTTGGATACTTCTTTTTTAGCGTTTTAATGTTCTTATAGACTGTTTCAAAAGAGGATGACCCATCATGCCGGACTCGGTATCCGTCGGCGGCTTTATCTCCATCTAAACTACATAATAAACGAAACTTCTTCTCCGCGATGAAGTCCATATACCTGTCAAGCAATAGACAATTACTCGTCATCGTATAGTTAAAACACCGCGAAAGCCCCTTTTCCTCCACATAAGAAACCACCTGCTGAATGAGCTGAAAATTCAAAAGAGGCTCTCCTCCATAAAAACCGATCGTTGTCGGTTGTTTCTGCGCAAGGGAAGGAAACTCGCGCCATAATGCGACCAAATAATCAATTATGGTTTTCGCATCGGAAAAGGACATCATCTTTGACTCCCGCCGATCATATCCCCAATACATGTCACCAAACGCGCAATACTTGCACGAGAGATTGCATCCATCTGTAACTTCAAATACAAGTTGCGACAGATTAACCAACGCGCTCCTCACGTCGTTTGGAGTAATGCGATAAGTGTTATCAATAGTGTAGTTACTCATTCCCTATCCCAAAATACCTAAAGCCCTTCTCCTTTCACAAGACACGGAATAGCGTCCTCCTTTCAATTCAAAAAGAGGGGTGCTCTGAACACCCCTCTCAAAATCTTCCTTAGAATGAGCACACTTTGTCGCCAGTGATGCTGATCTCGATGTTGATTCCCGGGTTTCTGAATTTGTAGACATCGTCCCGCTCGTCTACTTTGTCATCCGGTCCGCACCAGCAAGTACAAGCATGGATCATCGGCGGTTCACCCATTGCTCCACCACGGACTTCACCCATCTCCTTCTTTTCGAGGAGATTCAGTTTTAAATTTTTCATAAGCAGTGATTTTTGTGGGTTAATTGGTTATGAATTTGTTCTTTGAAGTTAGGAGGATGCTTATGTATATCCAAATGCATATTAAATATTCTTTGCAATCAG
>JAEEGK010009675.1_pt1 | contig 22443 bp, 10 predicted proteins | sample 8958771 | NCBI WGS metagenome assembly JAEEGK01 (sample SAMN16246547, study PRJNA631951) | gut metagenome | biome: gut microbiome; feature: rumen; material: SC-attached | host: Bos | place: Iran: Karaj | collected 2018-10 | reverse complement strand
CCCAATCCCCAATCCCCAATCCCCTAATAAATATTTATCTTATTAAATTAAATATGAAGTTCATTAATAAATAATAAAATTATACAATTAATTTTATAAAAATAATTAATAAAAATATTATAAATAATAAAATAGAATTTTCTAGAAATTCATTTTATATTATTAATACAATAACCACAAAAAATAATAATAATAAAATGAATAGTGAATTAAAACATGATACAAGAAGTAAAAAAGGAGAGAAATTATATAAAAATGTGTATCATCATATTCCACATTGTCTTATGTGTCATTCAGATAAATTTTTTCAAGTAAAAATAAAACATTTCTCTTATTATAAAACATGTGATTTTACTATATATGATTTTAATTATAAAAAAGTTAGAAAAGCTAAAAATGCAAACATTCTTATATAAATAACTATAAAATAATAGTTAAAATTGTTAATAAAAATTGTTTTTGAAGTCTATTTTTATTGTTATTTAATTTAAAAGGTGAAAAGTATTCTTTATTAAAAATTCAACTAACAATTAAAATAATAAATAGATATACCCTTCATAATTTTAACAATAATTATTTATAAATATTTAAAATCATAATTAAAAAAAAATTCAAAATTTAAACTTTAAAAAATCAATATTAAAAAAATCAAAAAAAACAACAAAAATCAAAAGTCAACAATTCTTAAAAACATAATATTTTATGCTTGCATTTCTTCAATACTCACATCATTATTATCATTAATTTCAGGCTTTTTTATATTAGTCTTATTATTCTCTTTATTAAAATCTTCATAACTTTTTCCACTTTTTTCCCATTCTTCTCTTTTTTTCTTTTCAATAATTTCAGCTCTAATTTTACTAACTTTAGCACCTTCTTCTACTATAATATCAGCAAATCCTTTTAATTTATAATACCCAGGTCCAGGACCATAAGAAACATTTTCTTGTCCTTTTCTTTTTCCTGTACCCATATAACTTTGAGTTTTAAGCCAAGAAACTTGATCTTTAGGAGCATATTCACCATTTTTAAATGGTTCTACTTGTTCAATATTCGGACTTGGTTGATATTTTGGTTTTTCTATAAATCTATTAGCTTGACTAAATGAAAATGAAGGATTTGTTGGTTTTACTACATTATATTGTGGTACTGGTAAATTATTTAAGTAACCTTCATCTTGTATTGGTTTACCGTTTGTTCCTAAATTTTCTTCATCTATATTATTTGTTACTGCATCATAATTATCAGCTATATCAAATATACTTCCATGTTGATATCTTCCTTTCATTGTATAATTAGGACTTCTTTCTTCTACTTGAGCATAATTTATATCATTTATATAATAATCATAATATTCTCCATTATCTAATCCTGTTCTTGGTAATTTTCTTATTAATTCTTCTATTCTTTGTTCTCTTTCTTGCTCATTCATTGCTTTATTTTCTAATACTCTTTCTAAATCTCTTTGTCTATCATTTAAAAATGATTTTAATATTTTATTTCTTTCACCCATTTTTCTTATTTTTTCTCTTTTTTCATCTGTAATATAATTATCTCTTAATCTAGCTGTATGAGGTTTAACTTTTATCGGTTCTTTAAATCTAGGAGCAGTATATTTAATTTCAGCATATTTTGGATTAGAAGTTATTTTATCAAAATCACTTAATAAATGAGGAAAATCAGGATCGTCTTTATTTTTATTTGGATTTATATCATATTTCATTCCAAAAGTCCATCCTTTATTTGGATCATATTTTGTTCTTACATCATATAATTTTTCAACTGGAGTTTGGGCTCTTTTTAATATTTTTGATGATTTACTTCTTGGATGATATAATCCAGAACGGGTTCTATTTAATTCTTTTTCTCTTTCTTCATATTTTTTTTGATATTTATCTTGTTTTTCTTGAATTTCTTTTATTTTTTGTTTTTGTAAATCTTCTAATAATTTTAAATTATCTTTCCTTTTATCTTTTCCTTCATCTTCTTTTTCTTTTATTCTAGTTACTAATTCTTTTAAATTTTCTCTTTTATTTTCTTCATATAAATTAAAATCTTTATTTTGTTTAAATAAAGGTTCTTTTTTTATATGTAGAGTCATTGTATTTTCTAATATTGCATTTTCTAATTCTCTTTCTCTATTTTTAGCTTCTTCTTTTCTTTGTTGTTTAAAATTATAATTTCCTTTTTTAATTCCTAAACTATAACCAGGTATATTTGTTTCAAGAGCATCTCTTGCATCTTTTTTTTTAGAATCCCAATTTTCAAATCCAATTTGATTTTTATTTTTCATTTCTTCTTTTTTCTTTTTTTCTTTTTGATTTTTTAAGACTTCTTTATTAACAATAGGAAAAACTGGACCTTGTTTATCAATAAATATATTAGTTACAAAACGACCATTTCTTCCATTTGAAAAAGTTTGTCTAAACACTTTTTTATCTTTTGGATAATCATAAACATCACTTTTATATTCTCCTGGTCCTGGAGTATCATTTGTTTTGAAAGTTATTCTTTCAGCTTTTGATAAATTTGGTCTTTTTGATAAAAGTAAATGAAATCTATTTAAAAAATTTGGATTTGAAAATCCTTCATCTATTGAACTTAAAATATCTTTAAATAAATTTTCAAAAAATAATTCAAAGTTAAAAAACATAAATGTTGATATTTCATAATATTTAAAATTATTATTTTTAATGAATTCATCTAAATTTTTTCTTTGTTCATTTTTAAAATGAGATTTTAAATCAACTTTATTCCCTATTAAAGCTTTTAAAAAAGTTGAATTTATTTGAAAATATTTTTCTAATTGATTATAATAAATTTGTAATCTTTCGAAAGTTGAATAATCTTGTAAATCAAAAACAAATAAAAATAAAGTTTCCACAGTAGACAAAGAATTTTTTGCTGGTTTAGATAAATATGTTTGAATTTCTTTTTTAACATTTTTTAAACTTATATGATAACTTTGTTCAAATTTATAATCTTCATCTTCTTCTTTTGCTTGGTCTTGATTAAAATTATCAATTTTTTCAGCTTCACTTATTGGAAAAAAATTTAAGGTAATATGATATTTATTTATTGAAATTTGTTTTGAAAAAGTCATCAAATCAATTCTCTCAAATTCTTTTCGTATTGTAAATTTATCCATATCACTTAAAGCATTATATTGATCTTGTAATTTTTTATTTTTCTTTTTTCCAATTCCATAAGCATCTCTAGGATCTTTTTGAATAAAATATCTATCTTCTGAAGTTTTTGTAGTATTTAATTTTTTAAATCTTTGAGTTATTGATCTTTTTCCTACTGCTAAATCTCCAATTAGAAATACTCTAATTTCAAAAAACTCATCATCTGTCATTTGCATTTTTTTATCCTTTTTAATATAAAAATTCTTTTAAATTATTTTTGTAAAAGTTATATAATTAAATAATCAATTTTTTTTTGGATTACTTAAAAATAAAAAATATGTTAATATAAAAAGTTATAAAATTTAAAATTTATAATTTTAAAAAATATACAAAATGAAATTATATAATTTATTCTTCTTTTTTATTTTTATTTTCTTTGTCTGATTGGTTTTTTTTAATGATAGAAAGTTCTCTTTTTAAAGCTCTAATATCATTATCAATTTCAAGGATTTTATAAAATAACAATGAAAAACCAATAAATAAAATAATTATAATTATAGCTATATCATATTTGAAAATCAAAAATAAAATTAAAACAAAAAAGCAAATACTGATTATTAGCAAAGTTTCGAAATCAATATTATTTAGAAATTCACTTAATTTTTTAATATATTCTTCTACATTTATAATTTCATTTTTATTTTCTTGAATTTCATTTATTTGATTTTTATTGCTATCATTCTCATTTTTAGGAATACTTTTCTTTCTTTTTAAAGAATTTATTTTCTTAAATTTAAAATATTGTTCTTGATTAAATAAAAAACTACAAATTTCTTCTTTATTATTTATTGTATTCTCAAAAATGATTTTTACTAAAGGTAAAAATACATCTTTTATTAATTCATTATTATCAGAAATTCCATCAGATTTAATTTTCGATTTAAACCAAGTATCTTTAATAAATTCAATACTTAAGTTAATTTTTAATTTTGTTTTAAAATTAAAATTATTATTTTTCACTGAAAGTTTGGTAGTATATATATATCTTAAAGTTGAAACATAGGTATCAATTAGCATAAATCCACTTAAATAAGATGATATTTCAACAATAAAGCAAAAAGGTGATATTATATATATATTTGTTTCATCTTCTACATCTAATTTCGAAGGACCTCCAAATCTTTTTTTTATTATTGGATGAATATATTTAGTTTTATATGTTATTTTTTTATTAAGATTTATATTTATATTCTCATTTGGAAAATTTTTTAAATCTTCTATTGAATTTGTAATATAATATTTAGGTATTTTTTCATAATTGCCTCTTTGAATTAAATCAAGATAATAATCTTGTCTTTGCTCAGCTAATTTAACTAGATATGATTTATTTTCAAAGAAAGGTAAATTTATGTTATGATTATATATTAAATTAAATATTATCGGGAGAGATATGTTTCCAATATCTAAAGTATATTTAAAGTCTTCTATAATTTCTCTTTTATTATTTTTGAAAAATTCATTTAGATTAGTTTTATTTAATTGTTTTAATTCATCTATAAATTTTGGTAATTCTTTATTACTTTCATTAACATTTTCTTCTAACAAATTTTTATGTAAATTTTGAGAACTCTTTATATGTGATAATTGAAAAAAACTTTTATCGAAGTTGTTATTTTTTATACTTAAGTTATTTGAAGAAAAAATTTTATGAAAATTATTATTTTTATTTAAATTATTTTTATTGTCTTTTAATTCTGAATACTCATTAAACAAAGTTTTTTTTAATAAATCATAACAAGAACCAATATATAAAAAAGAACCAAATAAAAAATCTTGTTTCTCAGTTTTTAATTCAATAGAATTATTATCTTTTTTATCAATAAAAAGAACATCAATATTAGGAATAATTATTAAGGTTTTACCAATATTACTTAATTGATTAAAAGAAGAATAAAAAACTAATTTTGTATTTGTTATATATAATGTTCCTTGAAGCATTACTTTTTCTTTTAAAGTACATGAAAAATTTTCTAATAACTTTTCATCAGATTCAATGATAAAAATATCTTCATAAAATTTTCCTTTATTTTTACTTTTTAAAATATTTTTATAATTAATTTCCATATTATTTGAAGTTACTAAATCAATTTCTTCTTTCATTTTTTTGAGTTCTACTTGAGGAATAATATTTGAAATATTTAAATAATTATTTATTATTGTTTCTTCTGTATTAAATAAATAAACACTTTCTAAGTCATTTATTTTTTTTTCTTCTGAATATAAAAAATTATCAGGAAATTCAATTGAATATTTTTTAGAGAATAATTTCAATAATTCAATAATATAAGAATTTATCTTTGTTTTATCTTGGGAAAAAGTATATTTGTTTGAATAATTTTCATCAAAAGATTCATAAATTTTTTTTTCATTTGAAATATATTCATCATATTTATTTTTTATATTATCTAATTGAGTTTTACCTAAATTCAATGTTTTATTAATATATTGCTTAATTACATTTTCATTATATTCAGAAATCAATGGCTTTGATTTATTAAAATTTTCATAAAGTCTTTCTTGACATTTATCAATTTCACTTTTAATAGAAAGAAATTTTTTTTCAAACTCTGAAAATTTTGAAGGATCCTTTTCTAAATCTTCTTTCATTTTATTAAATTCATTATCTAATTTTTCTTTATCTGCTAATATCTTATTATTTAAAGATTTAAAATTTGAATATTCTTTATTAAATTTATTTAATTTATCTGATAATTTATCTTCAATATTTGATAAATTTTCATTATAATTTGAAAGAGGAGATATCAAATGAGTATTAATTTTTTTAACTCTTTCTTGATTTTTTTTTAAATGTAATTCAAATAAGTTTTTTAAAAAAATGAATATTTGATTTAAAAAAGAATTTGGAACTGAAGATTGAACATTTAATAAATTGGATATATTCTTTAATTCTTTGTTAAAAGTAGAATTAAAATTATCATAAATTTGTATAAGAGATTTAAAAGTACTTAATGCTATTTTGAGAATTTTTTTTTCATAAGAAACTTTATTTAAATGTTTTTGAGTTATTTCATTAAATTCTTTTGGAATTTCATTTGATATAAAATTTGTTTTAACCCAATCTTTTTCAATATTAAATTCTTTAGGAGGATTTTCTTCTCTATCATTAAAAAGATTTAATGATTCTGTCAGTTGAGTAATTTTATCTGTTAAAATGTTAGTAATTTTTTGATGATAATTATTCATTAAAGAATTAATCTTTTCTACAAAATTTTTAAAAGTCACATGAAAAATATTGATAATATAAACAAAATATTCTTTTATTTCCAAATTAATTTGTAATTCTAAATTTTTACAATCAGAGAAAATTTTTAATCTTTCTTTTTTATTATCTTCATATAATTTATCATTTTCATATAAAGAATTCATTATTTTCTCCTTTAAACCAAAATTATAAATATCTTTCCCATTTTTATCAAAATTAATTAATTCTTGGTATGAACTTTCTAATCTTTTTAACAATTGATTTTCTTGATTTTCAAAATTTTTATATTGAATTCTTTGGTTAGATAAAACAACACATTTTTCATTAATATTATTAATCCTACTTTTAATAGTTTCAAAAGGTTCAACTATTTTTTTAAGTAATTCTTCAAAATTTACATCTTGAAAGCATTCAGTATTTTTTTCTATTAATCCTAAAAAGCCCTTAAAAAAAACTAAAATTAAATCTGAAATTAAAGATTCAATTTCTCTTCCAAAAGAAATTAAATCTGAATTTGTCTTTTTCAATAAATTTAATATTTCATTATAAAATTGACCATTCATTTTTAATATAGTTTTATAAAACTTGTTTGTTGAATCAAAAGAATTGATTATTTCATTTAAGTAAAGAATCAAATCTTTTATTTCTTCATTTTCTTTGGAAAAATCTTTTGGAAAATTAGGTATTAAAGTGACATCATATATTGAAGTCATTAAAAAAAATAATTTTAATATTTTTTAAATTCATATTTTATTTATATATTAATTATGTTAATCATAATTTACAATTTTATTTGAATTATTATTTCCTCTAAAACTACTATTTTTCTTTTTATTCTTTAAATTAGTATTTAAATAATTTGAATTTTCGCGATTTTCACTATTTTCATCACTTCTATAATTATGAGTTAAATTATATGAATTATTTCTTGGCATTATTAAATTTTTTTGCCTTAGTGTTTTTGATGGTTTATATGAAATTGTAGTTTTCTCATTCACTAATAAATTATGTGAAGAAAGGTAATTTCTTTCTTTTCTTAAAGTAAAATTACTTTGTTCACGCTCTACATTAATGGTATTTGAATAATTATTATTTTTTTTCGATAAATTTTTGGGATTTGCATTCCCAATGGGTATAACTCTTTTTGAAGGAGTTCCATTTTTATTTTCCAGTTTTAATGTTTCAGTTGGAGGAGAAATGGTACTTATATTTTTAATTTGTTCATTACTTAAATTTGAATTATTATCATTTAAAGCTAATGAATAATCTATAATATATTTCTGATTGTCATTTTTTTCATTATGAATTTCAGAAAGAAGTTTAGAAGTATTTTTATTTGAATGAGTTGTATAGGCATAATTAATTTTATAAGTTTGATTGTAATTTGAGTTTGAAGTTATTTCCTCTGGATATTTATTACAATTAGTAAGATTGTTATTTGTTTTTGAAATATGAGTTTTTGAATGTTTATAAACTAAATTTGGAGGTTTTTTTATGTTTTCAGAGGAAGAATCTGGTGAAAATGCTAAGTTAATTTTATTTGAATTTACATCAATGGAATAATAGCTTTTATGACTTGGATATATTAATGTTTTAATTTGATTATTATTAGTATTATTTATAGATTGTGTTTGAACTGAATTTGTATTTGTGTTAATAGTATTTAAACTTGTATTATTAGTTAAATTAATTGGTTTATGATAAATATCTTTTGATGTTGTTGATGAAGGAAAATTCAATTTTGGTTTCTGTTTAATTACTGTACTTTTATTTCTTTTTATATTATAATTTTCATTATAATAATCATTTAAATTTGTGTCTGATTTAGTTCTTATATTAGATTTACATTTTTTATTAAATAAATTTTCATTATTTGAAATCCCATTAAAAGTATAATTATCAATTTCTGAACAATTAATTATACCTTTGTTTAAATTGTTATTTATATTTCTATCACTTTCACAGCTTTTTTCATTGTTAATTTGATTATCCTTTATTTTCATACTTAATTCCCTTTTTATGAATTCTTCCCTTTCACTAACTCTCTCTTCTCTAGCTTTAACATTGTTTTCTTTTTCATCTAAATATTTTTCTCTTAAATCTAAATCTTTCTCTTTCTTCTTAATTTTTTCTTCTCTTTCTCTTAAACTTTCTTCATATTTTTTCATCTTTAAATAATTGTCTTTAAATTTTTTTTCTCTAATTCTAATACTAATTTCAGGAATATTTAATAACTCATTAGTCAAAGGCCTATTATTAGGATTAGTGTTCATTAACCAAGAAATAATTTTATTTAAAAAACTAGAATATCTTCTGTTAATTTTTTCAACTTTTCCACTTTTAATTTTCATAGCTAAAGTTAAATGATTAGTAGCTTCAAAAGGTGGATGTAATGAAGTAATTTCATAAAGAAAACAACCAAGAGACCAAATATCACTTTTTTCATTATATTTATGATCATCAATTTGTTCTGGACTCATATAATATGGTGTTCCTACATTAGAATAAGCAAAATTACTTTCATTTGATAAAATTCTGCTTAAACCAAAATCACCTAATTTAACATTATTTTCATTATCTAAGAATACATTACTTGGTTTTATATCTCTATGTAATATTTTTCCGTCTTTAAAATTATGACAAGCATTTAATGCTAAAATAACTTGAATAAATATTTTCCATATAATTTCTTCATCAATAAATTCTCTATTTCTACGACATCTTTTAATTAATTGTCCTATATCTCCTCCTGAACAATATTCCATTATTATATAAATTTTAGTGTTTTTTTTATCAATTATTCTATCATAATATTTTACTATGTTTGGATGATGAAGTTCACGTAATATATTCACTTCTGAAACTATATGATGTTTATCTTTTTCTTCCATTTTTCCATAATCTAATTCTTTCCATACTAGAATTTTACCATCTGATATTCTACGGATTTTAGATATTGAACCGAAGTTTCCTTTACCTATTATGCAGATTGGTTCATATTTTTCCATTTTTTAAAATTTAATTTTAAATTTAGTTATTTTTTTTATTTTAAATTCATTTATTTATTTTTTTATTCATTAATCATCTTTTTGTTATTTAATTTTATTTTTATTTTATTTAAATTCTAGTTATATAACAATTAACAAATTCAAATAATAATAAAAAAATTATCTAAAAGAAAAAGAATTTTTTAGCCTTTTTTGTTATATTTGGTAAAATACCTATATTCATATATTGATCATGAATATGAAGATCGATATTTTTCAATTCAACTCCTTCAATCATTGGTAAAGAAATATTTTTCAAAGCTTCACTAATTCTCATATTAAGTAAAGAAATCATAGCATCAATAATCAATTGAGATTTTTGAACAACACTTTCATCATCATTTTGTTCAAAAGTACTTTTAGTAGTTTTAAATCTAGTCATTTTTGCAGAATCAATTTTACCATCTATTTTACTTTGAGTAACATTAATATATAATAAAAGTTCTATATCTGTATCACCTGAAATTGCAAATTCACTTTTACTAACATTATCTTTTCTACAATAAACAGTTAAATTTTCATATAAATTTAACATTGCTTTACCTTCAATAAATTTAATTGAAGGAGGATTTTCAACTTCAAATCCAATATCAGCAAGATCTAAAGAATCAAATTTTTGAGTAATATTTGGAAATATATTACTTAATAAACCTGCAGTTAAAGCAATTGGAACTTGCTCACTTTTGATTAAGAGATTAAATCTATTTTGCTTTCCTAAAAGAAAGAATAAATTATCAAATATATATTGACTTAATAATAAATCAATTGCATAATTTGATTCTTTAACTTCAGGAATTTCAATTGTCTTTCCTTTATATTCATAATTTTTATCTTTAATTTGAGCTTCAAATTCCATTTGTAAGAAATTTTTTTTTATTTGAGGTTCTCTATTCATTGAATAATGAATTGTCATATTTGAATTAATTGGAAAAGATAAATTAGAATTTTCCATTATATTATATAATTGTTTATTAACTAAAGGACGATAATCAGTATTAAATTTATTTTTTATAATTTCAACAATTGCATTTTTAGCATTTAATAAAATATATTCTATCATTTTTTCTAAAGTTCCTTCATGTTCAAAATCAAATTCAAAGTCTTTTGCATCAAATGCAAAAGATTCTATTTCTAAACCAGGACCTTTTTTATTTGGTTCTTTTTTATTTGGTATCCTTAAAACTTTTGTATTCATTGTTACTGAAGTATCTTTTATTGCAATTTTCCCTGTTCCATGATTAGAATAGAAATTACTTCTGAAAATATAATAAAATTGAATAAGAGCTTTTACATTATATACTTTTAATGATATTTTATCTGGTTCATTGAAATTTATTTCAAATGTTTTATCTGTTAAATCAACTAAACGAAATTTTGAGTCTGACATATTAAATTGCACTGTTCCTATAAAATCTATCTTTTGAGTAAAGTTAAATCCTGGAAATGAAAAATCTTTGTTGTTTAAAAAATATTTTATTATTCCTATTTCTAAATCTTTTAATTGGGGTTCATTAATTATGTATTTTAAACTTGGATATACATTTTCTTGAAGTAAAGTTGATGAAATAAATATGAAGAATATTAATATGGATTTGGACATTTAGAAATATATATTTTTGTTATTAATTTTTATATTATATATTTTATTTAATATTTGTGTATTAATAAAAAATTTTATTTTTTTCTTTATAACAAAATTAATTAGAAAACAATAATTTTCAAGCTTTCTCAAATTCTAATTCATTAATTGAATAACCTTCATAACCTTCACTATTCACAATAATTCCAATTTTATTATTATTTTTTTCATTTTCTTCGTTTTTTTCAAATATTAAAATATCGGAAATTTGACTATCTTTATTAAAAATAGTAAGTAAGCATCTATATTTAAATAAAATATTTTCATTGTTTAATCCTTCATTTGCATTAATAGTATCTAAAGCAATGACTTTAATAACTCCATCAAAAGAACCAGTAAAAATTAAATTAGTATCTTCTTTGTATAAAAATTTAATTACAGTTATACTATCATTATGCTCTTTAATAGCTAATAAATTTTTAGTTCCACATTCTCCTTTATATAATTTCCAAATAATAATTCTTTTATCAGCACCTCCACTTATAATATAATCTTTATTTAATATTTTACAAAAAGTTAAAGACCATACCCAAGAATTATGTTCTTTTAAAGTATTTTTTAATATAAAATTACCTTCTTTTTCTTCTTCTTCTTCTTCTTCATTTTCTTCTTCATTATATTTCCAAATGTAAAAAGCATTTTCTTTTCCTGAAGAAGTTATTAATATATTCCCTTCTTCAATATAACACATAGTGATTATTCTTTTTTTTGAATGATGTAAAGTTAAAATTGTTTTATTTTCATATGGATCAAAAATTAAAACATTACTTCCTATTGTCCCTAAAGCAATAAAAACTTCATTTTTTAATGTTATATTTATACAACAAGTGATTGGAGTGTTTGATGGTTTTCCACATTTTTTTAAATTTGTTAAATTATCTTCATATAAAAAATAATATGGGGCATCTGTTATGAAAAATAGATCATAGGTTAAATCTGTTTTATTTAATTTAGTTTGGAGAATATGTGTAATTTTAATTTCATTTAGTTTATTAAATCTATTTTTTGAAAGTGTATTTGGAATTTCTTTTAAATTTATTTTTGAATTAAATTTAGAAATATTTGTCATTAAATTTATTTTATCTATTTGAATATCGTATCCACTTGAAAAACTTAATAATAATTCTTTTTCATTTGATTTATTATCATTAATAAAATTCATACTTGTTATTCTTGTTGGTTTATTATATAAACTTTTTTGAGATAATCTCATTTTATATATTTTACCTATTAAATCTGGATTTATTTTTTCTTCTTCTTTATCTAATTGATAATTATCTTTTTCAAATTCATTTAATTCATCATTATTGTTTATAAAATGATTTTCTTCTTTACTAGAATAATTAATTAATCTATCAAATTTATTATTAAATTTAAATTGTTTTGAACTTTCATTTTTTCCAGAACTAATATCTCTTTCTCTTATTTCATTTTCATAATATTTAATTTTCTGATTTAAAAATTCCACTTTATTCTCCAATTGATAAATTTGACATTTATTATTAATAATATGTTTCCTAAAATCAAGAAGCCTAAATTTTCTTTCACAAAACATACAATGCATCATTTGTTCATTACATAAATATTCATGAATAATCAATTTTTTAACATTAACTTTTATTTTCTCAATATCAATAAATTCACTACTATCATTTCCATAAGTAATATTACAATATTTACATCTAATTCTATTTCCATCATAACTATTATTATCATAACTAAAGCAAACTTTACAATGACTAATAACTTTATCTTTACTATCAACAAAATTACATCTGTCACACATATAAAACCATAATCACAATTTTCAATATGCTTATCATAATTTTCATAATTTAACATTTCTTTACAACCTTTATGAAAAAAAATACAATTAACTTGAACTGAATTAATCATATTTTTTAAGATTCTATTAACAGGTTTAAATTGGTTTTTACATCTATTTGGACAATGATTAGAATATAAAGTATAATCAAATATACATCTTCTACAAAATATTGTTGAACATGTTGCACATTCTAAAGGGTTTGTTACAAAAGATAAACATATTCCACAAATAAAATCAGGAAATTTTTCACTGAATATTTCATATATTGGATATAATGGAAGATGATTTTCTGTATCATATATTGAGATTTTTATTGGATTTGAAGGTTCCATATTTTGCTTTTTTTTATTTTGAGAGATTGATTCTAAGTTTTCATTACTACTATTTGTACTTTTTGAAAAAGAATTTTTCTTTGAATCTTCTGGGGAATTTGAATTAATAGGTTTTTCAAATTTTTTAGTTTGGGGATTGTATTTTGGTAAATTTTCATACATTTTTAAAAAAACAATTTTAAATTTTGAAAATAAAAATTTAAAAATAATAATAAATACATATATTTATATTGTTTAATATTTTTTAAGTGAAATTTAAAATAAATGAATATTAAGTTCATTATTATCTTTTACTTATTATCATTAACTTTTGAAAATGGAAAAGATTTTACATTACAATATTTATTTCCAATGAGAATAGGAGAAAAAGCACAAGATATACAAATGTTAATTGATTCTACAATATCAAATAATATTATATTTTCAAATACAGATAGACCATATGCTCAAATGATATTAAGAGGGACTGAGTTGGATACTTTTTATGATTCAACTGAAATTAATCATCAAGTCATTCAAAATTTCACTTATACGGTTCAAGATGATGATACCAATTTAAATAATTCTAAAATTCAAGGAATTTTAGGTTTAGGAATTTCAGAATATGAAACAAATGATTTATTAGATACTTTAAAAAAGGAACAAATATTAAATAAAAGAATAATTTATGTTAACACTCCACTATTAACAATCCAATTTCAAGTTGATAAATTAAAAAATGAAACAAAAAGATTTAATAATTGTTCTTTAACTGATAAATATGATTTAGATGAAAAATACCATAATAGTTGGATTTGTGAATATTCACATTTATTTATAGGAAATAATAGTAAAAATTTAGATTGGAATGATTCAATGGAAATTAATGGAAGAGCAATTTTTGATACAACAATTGCATATATAACTGCTCCAATTGAATATTATGATGTATTTGAAGATTTATGGGAAATTGACAAAACAAATTGTCAACCTTTTACAAATGTAAAAAATGAAACAATTATAAGTTGTAATCTTACTCGAGAAATTATAGAAAAGTTTGAACCTTTATATTTTGTCTTTAATGGTTTTGCTTATAAAGTTGATAGTAAAGATCTATTTCAAGAAATAAATGGTATATATTTTTCTCTTATTAGATTTAGGCTTGAAAATAATAATATTTGGAATTTTGGTTATCCTTTTTTAAAAAATTATGAAATTAGATTTGATTATGATGAAAAAGTAGTAGGAATTAAAGGAGAAAATATTCTTAATTTTACAAAGGAATATTTAGAAGAATATGAAGGAAATCAAGGATTTTTAAATAAAGTGTATAATGATAAAAGAGCTATGATTGGTGCTGCCATTATTGGTTCTTTAATTCTTTTCTTTATTTTATTTATGATTTTGAGGTCATTTTTCCAAAAAAGAAATCCACCTTTACATAGTGAATTAATTGAAGAATAATTTTAAAAATAATAATATTTATTTAAAATAAAATGATTTTATTAATATTATTCAAAATAATAATATTTATTTTCTTTTATTATTACTTCTCTTTATATCACAAAAAATTAATCCTTTTTTAGAGATAAAATAATTTGAATTAAGAATATCTCCACAAATATTAAATATTATAATCAATAGCATAACTAGATTCATTGACTTCTTTAGTGATAAATATTTTACAATATAATTATAGCCTCCTGTTAATATTAAATTATTTTTTAAAGTTTTAGATATTCTAATATACTTATTTATTTAGAATAAATAATCTATAATATATATTATCTAAAGAAAAAACTAATGTTAATGAAGGAGAAGATTTACAAAATTTATACTTATTGATAATACTGAATTATTTATTCTTTTATCTATTTGAAACTTTTTAAAAATAATTATTGAGAAAGACTTACACGATATGATTATATACTATTTTTAATAAAATGGATTTCCACACTTTTAATAAAAATTAAAGATAATTTATTAAGAATTAATTAAAGTAAAAAAATTAATAAATTATATTTTAATTTAATAAATCAATATATTTATCAATATAAAAATCTTCATCTTTGTTTTTTAAAGATTTTAATTTTACTGCATTTAATAAATCTTCCATATTAACATCACCATTTTCTTTTTTAAATAATTCATATAAAAATTCTTTTAAGCTCATATTAAATTTTTTGGCTTTTTTATCTTCAGAATCATCATAATATTCATTAAAAATTTTATTTCCTTCAAACCATAAAGTTGTATTAAAATAATCTTCTTTTGATAAAAAACAATGAGATTTTAATTTATCTTGAATTTTGGAATAAATTTGTTTATAATCATAATCATCTAAATATTTTAAAGGGAATAAACTCATAATAGCAAAAATATGATTAATGTTAATTAAATCATCTCTTCCTTTATCAGGATCAATTGAAAAAGTCATTTTTTTAATAAAATTATAAAATTGATGGTAATTAATTTTATTTAAAGGTGTTTCTTCTAAATTAGAAAAATTAATACAAATATGTTTTTTAAATACAATATCAATAAATCTTGCTTCACTAATAAATTCATTTTCTATTGTATATAATTGAACATCTTTATATAATTTATATAATATTTCTATATATTTTCTATAACTAATATCATTTTCACCTTCACTTTCAACATCTTCATTAGGATTTTTGTAATTATTTTTAAATTTAAACTTTATTGGTTTATAAATATTAAATTTATCTAATTCAAAATCCCATTGAATTTTTAAATTTTGATTGACAATTTTTCTTAATCTTTCAATTAATTGATTCATCATATTATTTTGAAAATGAACACTATCAATAATCCATTCATCTAATAAAGAATATAATTCATTTGATATTCTTAAAATAGTATTTAAAGTTCCTATTGCATAAGTTTTAATAATTGTTAATCTATATTTATATTTATTTTTTTCATTTTCAACTCCATTTGTTTGTTCTTCTATAATATTAAATAATTCTTTGCTTTCTTCTGATGTTACTGAGTCATTTAATCCTTTTCTTAAAGTTTTGATTTTTGTTAATTTTCTTTTTTTTGATAAATGAGTTCTATTAACTGAATTATCCGTTCCAGAACTATTAATATTTAAATTTTCACTTTGTTTTTGAAGAAACTCACTAGTTTCTATTTGTTTAATTAGGTAATCATATTGAAAAATTATTTTCATACAATTTAAATATATTTTTTCTATTCTTGGGAAAACTTTATTACCATCATCATCTTCTTTTATTAAAGGTAAATTTTCTGTATTTCTTATTATTGAATTTGGTTTAATTTCATCTAATTTATTTGTAAATATTAAATTTGGTGCATTTGTGATTGTTGTTAAATGATGATAAAATTCTTTTATAATATCTACAGAAATTAAAAATTTTTCAGTTTCAATTAGAAACATTTTTTCAATGTTTTCATAAAAATATAAAATTTGTTTTTCAAAAAATCCATTATGCATTAATTTTTTCCTTTCTTCAATTGCATTTAATTTTCTTTCGTTTATGATTTCCCATAAACCATCTGTTAAATCATTTAAATCATTATTAAATTCTTCAATAACTAAATCATGAGTAGTTAAATGACTAAATTGAATTTTAAAAGAAGAATATTTTTTAGTAAATTTATCAATTAATTCTTTTTTGTTTGAAGGAGTATTTAAAAAAGAAATGAAATCACTTTGATTTTTTTCTAAAGTATTACTTATCAATTCTCTAATATTAGAAATATTTACAAAAATATGCTTAAGAGTAGTAGTATAATTATTATTAAAAGTTCCCCATTTTTTTAGAAAAAGCATATTAATATTAGATTTAATAATTCTTTTTTTAACTTCATTATATCTTCTACCATATTTAATATTTGTGTTTTGTAATTCTGCAGTTGGATTCATCACAATATGCTCTCTCTCTCCCATCATACTTCTATTTAATCTAGAAGAATGAGATATTGAAGATATATTTTGATTATTTGATGATGATTGAATATTAATATTTTCATTATTTTCATTATTCTCATTATTAATATTTGTATTTTCCTCATTTAATTCTTTATTAACATAATATGATTGTTCATATTTTTCAATTACTTTAGATAATATATTATCACATAAATCATTGACTATTTCTTCTTTATCTTTACTTTCTTTGACAAGATAAATATTTTTAAAAATTTCAATATATTTTTTAACTTCTTGAATACTTAAATCATATTCATGTAATTGTTTTTCAACTTCATCTTCAGTTGGTTCAGTAACATCAACTAATCTTTCATTTAATTTTTTATCTTTTTCAGGAGGAGGATTATCTTCCATATGATAAATAATATTAGTATTAGGATCTATTTTCCTATTATTCACTCTTCTTAAAGTTTCTTGTTCAGAAACATCAAATAAACAAAAATTATCAAAAACTGAAGTTATTCCTTGTTTTTTAGGATCTGTATGAAAAATTTTATCAACTATAAAAAGAATATTTTCATTTTCTATTTCTTTTTCTGGTTTTGGTAAATCTAATTGTTCTATAAATCCTGTACATCTTTTTTCAAATAATTTAAATTGATTTAAAGTTTGAGGAAAATCATCTAATATTATTCCTTTATATGAATTATGAATTAATGTTTCTTTTTCTTTAATAAAATTTTGTTCTTCTTTTACTTTTGCTTTTGGTTTTTTTAATTGTTCTTCCCTAATTAAAGCAAGTTCTTCTTCAATTGTATTTATTCTATTAATTTTTTTATTTACTTCTTCTTCAATTTCTTCTTTTGTTTTTATTGGAAAATCTTTTTGTAAATAATAAAATATTAAATTGATTAAATTATCATCAGATATATTTTCAATTTCTTTTTTTGCATAAGGTTCAATAATTGATCTTAAATAAGCAAATTCATGTTCTTCTTTTTCTCTTTCTGCTTTTAATTGTTCTAATTGATTTTTTTTCATTGTTTTAAATTTTGGATGATCTTCTAAAGGAGTTGTTATTTTTTCATATGTTTCCATACAATTTTTTATTATTTTTCCAACATTATAAACTTTTATTCCAGGATATTTTTCTGAAATTAATTGAGATGTTGTTTTTTTACCTGAAAACAAATGTCCTACGAAACATAATTTAATTGGAATATGATTAAAAGTATAATCATCATCTATTGGATTTTCTATTTGTAATTCATTTTTTTCTTCTTTTTCTTCATTTTCATTTTCTTCTTCTTTTTTATCTTCTTTTTTTTCTTCTTCTTTTTTTTCTTCTTCTTTTTTTTCTTCTTCTTTTTTTTCTTCTTCTTTCTTATCTTCTTCTTTTTTTTCTTCTTCTTTTTTTTCTTCTTCTTTCTTATCTTCTTCGTTTTCATTTTCTTCTGATTTCTTTTCTTCTTGAATATCCGGAAAGTTATTTATTTCACCATTATTAATTGGATTATTAGCACCACTAAAAAAATCAACATCATCAAATTCATATTTCATATCCAAATACATTTCTAAAATTTCACCGAGTATTTGGTTATTAACATTATATACAGGTAAAGTAATATTAGATATATCAAGTCTTCCAGGTTCAAATTCAGAATTTGCCATTTTTTGTAAATCTTTTTCTTTTAAACCTCCAATTTGAAATTTACCTCCATTTAACATAAAAGCAATATCATTTCCTAGAATATCATATAAATTTAATTCAAGTGAATTTATTTTTTTTTTTCCTTTTTCCCTTTTAACCAATAAATTTTTAATATTAATATTCCAATTTCCCATATAATGTATATAATCAAAGAATTCACAATATGAATAAATTAAATTTTCCTCTGTATTTTCATTATCCATTTCATTTGGATTTATTTCTGTTTTTTGATGAGACTTTTCTTCAATTTCTCTATAATATTCTGAAATTGGAATATTTTCTATAAATAAATCCATCCAATTTTGCCAATTAGGAATTTGAATTAAATTAACGTTATGTTCTTTTAAATATTTTTCAGCTTCATCTGTAATATCTAATAACATTTCCATTATTAAATCCATTCCTGGTTTAATTCTTTTTATTTTTGATAATTTACCTTTAATTTTATCCTCCATCATTTTAGGGGTATATTTATCTAATAAAGTAAAAAATAATTTTTCATCAAAATTATCAGCATATGATTCATATGGTAAAGTATATTTTTCTTCTTCTAAAGGTTCTCTTTTTTCTGCTTTTATTAATTGTCTTTCATGTATTTTTTGAATTATATTTAAATCATTATTTTTTTTTTCCATTTCTTCTAATTTATCTTTTATTATCTTTGCTCTGTCAATATAATGAGTTTGACTGAATTTTTTAAATTCTTCTTCTTCTTTTAATTTTTTAGTATATTCTAATAATTTTTCATGTTCATGTTGAACTTTTCTTATTCTTCTTTCTTTATCTTTTCTTGATTTGTCTTCAAATGCAATTTTTTCTTGAATCCTTTTCATTATTATATCAGTTGCAACTGTTTTTTGTTTCGTTTTGTTTGAATTTGAATCTATATCTAAACCTAATTTAGATAAATTACTACTGAATTTATTGACTGAATTTATATTTTCTTGAGAAGAATTTTTAAATGAGTTTAATGTAGCTTTTTTATAAAAATTGCATTGAGACCAATATTTTTTATTTTTTTCTTTTTCAAATTCTCTTCTAATATTCATTTGATTATTCCAAGATTTTAAATTATTTTCGTCTAAATTTTTGCAAAAATCTCCTCTTATTTTTTCTTTACTTCTAATATTATTTAATCTAGTCATATGCTGATTTTTAAGATATAAATTATCATTATCAATATGATTTAAAATATCTTTATAATAATTATTAAAAGTTTCTCCGAATTTATGAAGAGGATCTAATAATAATTTATTGCTAGTTGCTTTTCTATTTAACATATCTTTTAAATATTTTTCATTTTTATTTGGAAATCTCATGGTTTTATACATTTCAGCTAATTCATTTATACTTTTTGGAGGAAGAGTTTCTAAAGAAATAAATTTACTATCTAAAACTTGTTTAATTCTAAATAATAATTGGGATGCAACTCCTTTTTTTTTATTTATTAAATCATTTCTTCTATTATCATTAAATTTTATTCCTATATCTGAAAAAGCTTTTGTGAGATATTGATAATTTTTTGATATTAATTTTTTATCTGTTGAATTATCATAAGCTGAAAAATTTGGGATTAAACGATGTTTATGAAGGATTTCACCAAATAAATATCCATTAGAAAAATCTTCTGGAATATTTGTTATTTTTTTGCTTAAATGAAGTGATGAATTTAACCAATTTGCTAGAGAAGTTTCAGACATATTTATTTTAATAATTTTATTTTTATACTTTTAATTATAATTTTAATTATAGAATTATTTATTGTAAATTCAATTAAAATTAAAAATTAGTTTCTTCTTTATTTTTTTTGATTAAGATAAATATTATTTTATTGTATTTATTTCTGATAAGAATCTATTTAATACAAAAGATTATAAAAGTTTTAAAAATTATATTCAGGGAAGTTTTATTCTTATTTACACAAATTTTAAATTTAAATTATATAAATATATATATATAATTAATCCCATTTTTTAAAATTGTAAATCTTTGATTAATTATTCATTATTTTTATTTTCAATGCAAAATTTCATTAAATGATTTTATTTTTAATCTCAATATTTTTCTTATAAATATGAAAAGAAAAAAAAAATAAAATTAAATAAAAAATGTCTTATAAAGAAAAAAGAAATTCAATATCATATGGAATAAATAATTTCAAAAGTTCAAATATTAAAAGCGTTAATTCAAAAAAATCAAAAAAAGATTCAAAAATCTCCACCAAAGCCTCATTTAAAACAGATGATATTAAAGAAATAAATAATATAATAAAAGAAAAAAACTTAACAAACAGAATATATTCAAAGTCGTTTGCCCAAACTTATATTCCTTTATCTAAACAAGAAAAAGTTAAAGAAATTCATAATATGAATGAATCATCTTTTAATCGTTTTAAAACATATTCTACAATTTTTGAACGAATAAAAAAAGAAATATGTGATATAAACACTAATTTAAATCATTCCCTTCATATAAAAAAATTGTCGAATGATATATTAAAAGACTATAATATGAAAATAGATATTCCAATAGAAGAACAAGATGATGAAAATTGTTCTCCTCTTCAAATAAAAACCAAAAATAAAATTAAAGTTCCTTTTTCTCAAAGAGGAGAAAACGAAAAAACGAATAATTCAAATTTACTAAATGATAATGATATTTCATTAATAAATAGCAATTCAATTATAATAAATTCAAATGAAACAAGTGATTTTATTGATGATGATATTAATATTAGTAGTCTTAATGAAAATGTTCAAAAAATTGTTATAAGACCTACTGAACAAAGCGAAAGTATGCAATCAATGAGGTTAAAAAATAAAATTATGAGAAATAAATGTTTAGATAGACATAATAGTTTTAGAAAATATCAATTAATGAATGAAAAAAAATTTGTTTTATATGAAAAAATTATTCCTGAACAAAATGATGAATTTTATCATCATACAAATGAAAAGAATATTTCTCCAAGTTGTAACTGTACTCTTCAATAAATGTTTTATCATATTATATTTCTTGTAAATATAGTATTTATTATTTTAAAAATTATATTACTTTTAATTTTAGTTAATATTTAAGAAAAAAAATATTTTGAATCAATTACCAAAAAAATTTTTGTTAATCCACGAGAAGAATATTTTCTTAAACTTTCTTTCCATTAAAAAAATATTAAATAAAAAAAAATAATTATAATAAAAAAAAACTTAAAAAAAAAATTCATTCTTCCCTTCATTTAAATATATTTATAGTTTAAGAAACAAGAGCAAGAGCAGTTTGATAATCATATTTCCAGTTAGCAGGAATTTGTTTTGTTAATTTATAATATCTAACCAATCTATGAATTTTACTTTCAACAAGAATTAATCTATATTTACTATCTTTATCTCTGTGATTTTTTTCAATGTGTTTTCTCATTGCAACAGCTCTTTTCATTAAATGATATAAATCTTCTGGAATTTCAGGAGCTAAACCTTTTTTTTTTAATACTCTTAAAATTTTTGCTCCAGTTAATAATCTACTTTGAGGAACTGCATAATTATCTCTTAAAATTACACCAATTTGACTTGGTTTATAT
>JAEEGK010009673.1_pt1 | contig 22443 bp, 27 predicted proteins | sample 8958771 | NCBI WGS metagenome assembly JAEEGK01 (sample SAMN16246547, study PRJNA631951) | gut metagenome | biome: gut microbiome; feature: rumen; material: SC-attached | host: Bos | place: Iran: Karaj | collected 2018-10 | reverse complement strand
GAGACGGGAGCTCACCGATACAAGGCGTTTCTCATTGCCTGTGTCAATGCCTCGCAATATGGCAACAACGCCTATATTGCCCCCGAGGCATCTATGCGCGACGGTGTGCTGGATGTTATCATCATGGAGCCCTTCGACGCGCTGGAAGCTCCACAGATCAGTATCGACCTGTTTAACAAGACGCTCAGCAACAATTCAAAAATCAAGCACTTCCAGACGCGCAAGATTCATATTCATCGCCAACAGCCGGGAGCCATCCATTACGACGGCGACCCCATTATGACTGATCCTGACGTTGACATTCACATTGAGCATTTAGGACTTCGCATTGTCACCAATCCCGAGGCTACCGAAGACCAGTCACAGCCCAATCCCGTACTGAATGCCTTCAGCGATTTCTTTAATAATATAAATAATGTTCGCGAGGATATCGAGAAAGGAGGTCGCAAGATACAGGCCATCAACAAGCTGATGCTCCGTAAATTGTCGAAGTTATAATGCAGTTCATCATTATCTTCATCGTATTAGCATGTGCCATAGGATATGCTGCCTGGCGTATTTACAAAGCACTCTCTGCCCCACCCGACCCATGTGCCGGTTGTCAGGGATGTGCCCTAAAAAACAGGCGAAAATGCCCGAATTGTTAAAAAATTGCTAAGTGAGTGCAAATTTTTCTCTTTTCGCTTTCCACTTTTACTTTTTTTGTGTATCTTTGCATCCGCTAAGACAAAACGGTGCCTTGGATGAGTGGCTTAGTCAACGGTCTGCAAAACCGTCTACGGCGGTTCGAATCCGCCAGGCACCTCCAGCAAAAATCCCGGAACGAATTGTTTCGGGATTTTTTTGTGAGAAATGGCTATGAAAAACTTGGCACGATATTTGCAAGGAGATGGGCAGAAGCAAAAAAACAATAAACATATAAGAGTATGCAAAAAGGTAATATCGGGGTTACGACTGAGAACATTTTCCCCGTCATCAAAAAGTTTCTCTATTCAGATCATGAGATTTTCCTGCGCGAGATGGTGAGCAACGCTGTGGACGCTACACAGAAGTTGAAGACACTGAAGGAACAAGGTGAGTTCAAGGGCGAACTGGGCGATTTAACCGTTCACGTAAACTTGGATGCCGACAAGGGTACCATCACCATCAGCGACCGAGGTATCGGTATGACCGAGGAGGAGATTGACAAGTATATCAACCAGATAGCCTTCTCGGGTGTGAACGACTTCCTGGAGAAGTATAAGGACAATGCCAACAACATTATCGGACATTTCGGACTGGGTTTCTACTCTTCGTTCATGGTTTCGAAGAAAGTGGAGATTGTTACCCGTTCGTATAAGGACGACGCCAAAGCTGTGAAATGGAGTTGTGACGGCAGTCCTGCCTACGAAATCGACGAAGCTGAGAAGGAGGATCGCGGTTCGGACATCATCCTGTATCTGGACGACGACTGCAAAGAGTTTCTGGAGAAGCAGAAGATTCAGGAACTGCTGAACAAATACTGTAAGTTTATGGCTGTGCCCATTGCCTTCGGCAAGAAGCAGGAGTGGTCGAGCGACGAGAAGAAAATGGTGGATACCGCCGAGGACAATATTATAAATAATGTGGAGCCTCTGTGGACGAAAGCTCCATCGGCACTGAAGGACGAGGACTACAAGTCGTTCTACCGTACACTCTACCCCATGAGCGACGAGCCGATGTTCTGGATTCACCTGAATGTGGACTACCCCTTCAACCTGACGGGTATTTTATATTTCCCACGCATCAAGTCGAACATCGACCTGCAGCGCAACAAGATTCAGCTGTACTGCAACCAGGTATTCGTCACCGACCAGGTGGAGGGTATCGTGCCTGAGTTCCTGACGCTGTTGCATGGCGTTATCGACTCGCCGGATATTCCTCTGAACGTGAGCCGTTCGTACCTGCAGAGCGACCGCGAGGTAAAGAAGATCTCTACCTATATCACCAAGAAGGTGGCCGACCGCTTGCAGGCTATCTTCAAGGAGGACCGCAAGCAGTACGAAGAGAAGTGGGACGACCTGAAGCTCTTCATCAACTACGGTATTCTCTCGGAGGAGTCGTTCTACGACCGTGCCAAGGAGTTTGCACTCTTCAAGGACACGGAGGGCAAGTACTTCACCTTCGACGAGTACAAGACACTCATCGAGGGTGCCCAGAAGGACAAGGACGGCAACCTCGTCTACCTCTACGCTACCGACAAGGACGAGCAGTACTCGTACATCCAGGCTGCCAAGGACAAGGGCTACTCAGTATTGCTGTTGGACGGCCAGTTGGACGTGCCCACCATCCAGACTTTGGAGCAGAAGTTTGAGAAGAGCCGCTTCACCCGTGTCGACGCTGACATCATCGACCGCCTCATCGTCAAGGAAGACGCTAAGAAGAGCGACCTCTCGCAGGAGCAGTCTGACAATTTGTCAGCCGTCTTCCGTTCGCAGATGCCAAAGATGGACAAGACCGAGTTCATGGTACAGGTTGATGCCCTCGGTGCCGAGGCCCGTCCCGTCATCATCACCCAGAACGAGTGGATGCGTCGTATGAAGGAGATGAGCCGCTTCCAGCAGGGCATGAACTTCTACGGCCAGATGCCCGACTCATTCAATATCGTGCTCAACAGCGACCACCCACTGGTGAAGCGCGTCCTCAGCGACTCAGAGTCAGCTACTGCTGAAGCCCTGAAGCCTATCGACGCCGAGCTGAAAGGTCAGGAGGCCCGCCTGGCTGCCATCAACCAGCAGCAGTCCAGCAAGAAGTACGACGAACTGACTCAGGACGACAAGGACATGAAGGCCGAGTGCGAGAAGGCCGTCCAGGAACAAAAAGACAAGAAGCAGGAAGTGCTGAGTGGTTTTGCCGCTCAGAACGACATCGTTCACCAGCTCATCGACCTCGCTCTGCTTCAGAACGGCATGCTGAAGGGCGAAGCGCTCGACAAATTCCTGAAGCGTTCAGTTGACCTGATTAAGTAATCAGAAGTTAAATAAGATAAAGAAGATAGCCGCTCATTGTGGGCGGCTATCTCTTTTTATACCTTATTATATATATACTAAACCAGCGAGAAGGCCACGTCCATCATCTTCGTGAAGGTGTTCTGACGCTCCTCGGCGGTAGTCACCTCACCCGTCAGCAGATGGTCGCTGATGGTCAGAATACCCAGCGCACGCTTGCCGGCATGGGCAGCATTCATGTAAAGGGCGGCAATCTCCATCTCGACAGCCAGCACACCCATGCTCATCCACTTGTCGTTGTGGGGGTTTTCGTGGTAGAATACATCAGACGTAACGACGTTGCCCACCTTGTAGCGATAGCCCAGTCGTTCGCAGGTTTCGACGGCACCACGCACCAGTTCGAACGAGGCGATTGGTGCAAACATGCCAGGCAGTTCATACTGCTTGTAATAGTTGGAATTGGTACAGCAACCCATCGCAATGACCAGGTCGCCCACATGCAGGTCGTTGTTGATAGAACCGGCAGAACCCACACGGATAATAGTGTTCACGCCATAGAAATTGTAAAGCTCATAGGTGTATATACCAACAGAGGCCATTCCCATACCATGTCCCATCACACTGAGCGGCTTACCCTTATACGTTCCCGTATAGCCCAGCATACCACGGACATTGTTGAAGAGCACGGGATTCTCGAGGAAGTTCTCGGCCATGAATTTCGCACGCAGCGGATCGCCCGCCATGATTACGGTCTCGGCAATGTCACCGAACTTTGCCGCATTGTGAGGAGTCGGAGTGTTTGTGTTACTCATATTCTTTTAAGTTTAAAGTTATTTACGGGGCAAATTTACGAAAAAGTGAGCAAAATACCAAATTATTCTGCTATTTCTTTCGCAAATGTTCGCAAAAAGGCCTTTGCGCATTTTTGCAAACCGTTTTTCTTGCAGGAAACGCAATTTATTGCTATCTTTGCATCATCAAAAATCGAAAACATTAAATTAAATCGTAAATCGTCAAATAGTAAATGATTATGGTACTGACCGACCGCGAGCTGTTTCTGCTCATCATCTGCACCGTGTTCTACATCACCTTATTTATATTGGTGCTACAGAACAACCGCCGCAAGATACAATTGCTGCAAAGCCGTCTGGACAACATCCACGCCATGCAGAAAATGGCCGTCATTGAACCACGGCGCCAGGATGTCAGCACGCTGTTCACGCTGCCCGTCTACCTGCGCATCAAAGAATATCTGAACGATGGACGTAGCATGAACCAAGCTGACTGGCAAGAACTGACGGAAGCCGTAGACAATCTCTATACAGGATTCAGCGAAAAACTGTTCAGCCTCTACCGCATGAGCGAACAGGACTATCACGTCAGCCTGCTCATCAAGGTGCGCATCCAACCCAAGGACATTGCCACCCTGACAGCCCACTCGAAGGAGAGCGTAGCATCAACGCGAAGCCGACTATATCATAAGGTGTTCGGTACAAAAGGCAGCACCAAGGACTGGGACGACTTTATCCTCTCCATTTAATCGACATAACGTAATATCGAAATATCGTAATAACGTAATAACGAAATAATTAATAATTATAAGATTATGATTGATTACTTTTTAGCAAACATGTGGCAGATCTGGGCCGTCATAGCCATCGTCTGTCTGATTCTGGAGCTTTCGTCGGGTGATTTCTTCATCATCTGCTTCTCCATTGGTGCCGTGTTCGCCATCATTTCGGCAGTACTCGGACTGAGCATCTACTGGCAGATTTTCATCTTCGCCATCTTCTCATTGCTAAGCGTATTGTTTGTCAGACCAGTAGCCTTGCGCTATCTGCATAAAAACGAGCCCAACAAACCCAGTAATGCAGATGCCTTGCTAGGACGCACGGGTCGCGTGACGGAACCTATCATCGTTGGTGGTAACGGCTATGTGCAGATTGACGGTGACCTGTGGAAAGCTGTCAGCAACAACGACACGGAAATCGCCGCTGGCACAACGGTTCGTGTGATAGGCCGCGAGAGCACCATCATCACAGTAGAAACGCTGTAATATCGGAATCCCGAAATATCGGAATACCAAAATACCGTTATCCCGAAACACCGAAAATTAAATAACCAATTATAATAAAAACAAACATTATGGAATTTATGTCTTATGTACTGATCGCCATCGTCATTCTGGTGGTTATCTTCGCCAAGATGGCACTTGTGATTATCCCTCAGTCTGAAACCAAGATTATTGAGCGTCTGGGCCGTTACTACGCCACGCTGAATCCGGGTATCAACATCATTATCCCCTTCATCGACCGCGCCAAGGACATCGTCGTACTGAATCGCGGACGCTATGCCTACTCCAACTCTATCGACCTGCGCGAACAGGTCTACGACTTCCCCTCGCAGAACGTGATTACCAAGGATAACATCCAGATGGAGATCAACGCCCTACTCTACTTCCAGATTGTAGATCCCTTCAAGGCTGTGTATGAGATTTCGAATCTGCCCAACGCTATTGAGAAACTGACGCAGACCACCCTGCGTAACATCATCGGTGAACTGGAGCTCGACGAGACGCTGACCTCGCGCGACACCATCAATACCAAGCTGCGCGCTGTGCTCGACGATGCCACCGACAAGTGGGGTGTCAAGGTGAACCGCGTAGAGTTGCAGGACATCATTCCTCCCTCAACCGTACTGAATGCCATGGAGAAACAGATGCAGGCCGAGCGTAACAAGCGTGCCCAGATTCTGACCTCTGAGGGTGAGAAAGCTGCCGAGATTCTGGCTTCTGAAGGTGAGAAGACCGCCATCATCAACCGTGCTGATGCTCAGAAGCAGCAGGCCATCCTGCACGCAGAGGGTGAAGCTCAGGCCCGTATCCGCAAGGCAGAGGCCGAGGCAAAAGCTATCGAACTGATTACCGAGGCCGTTGGCAAGTCGACGAATCCTGCCAACTACCTGCTCGCTCAGAAGTATATCCAGATGATGCAGGAGCTGGCTCAGGGCGACAAGACCAAGACCGTCTACCTGCCCTACGAGGCTACCAACCTCATGGGAAGCATCGGAGGTATCAAGGACCTGTTCAAAAGTGAATAGGTAAAAGTGAAGAGTGAAAAATTTGCTACCGCTTCTTGGATCAACACCCGGACAGCGGTAGCAAATTTTTCGTTTTTCACTATTCACTTTTACCTTATTCTTCTTTCTTCAGCGGAATGGTGAACGAGAATACTGATCCTTCACCTTCGACAGATTCCACAAAGGCATCACCGCCATTCTTACGGGCAAAGTCCTGACAGAGCTGAAGTCCCAGTCCGGAACCTTCCTCACCACCAGTACCATAGGTTGTCTCACCCTTATGGAAAATGCTGTCCACACGATCAGCAGCAATACCCACACCATGGTCCTGCACGCAAATACGGGCGAAGTCACCCTCACGCTTGTAATAGACCTCAATGCCCTTACCCTCAGGCGTAAACTTGACGGCGTTCGATATGAAGTTGCGGATAATAGTCTTAATCATGTCATTGTCAGCATGAACGGTCAGTTTCTCTTCGGCGGGCAGATACTGAAGAGTGATTTTCTTCATCTCGGCAATCATCCTGAAGATATCCACCACACCAGGCACGACATCGTCGAGCTCCACATCCTGATAGACCACATTCAGTCGGCCCGTCTGACTCTTCGTCCACTTCAGCAGGTTGTCCAGCAGGTCGTGCGTCTCTTCCGACTCACGGTTAGCTTTGTCCAACAGACCGAAGACCTCCTCTCCCACTGCATCGGGCGACACCACATTGACAGCCAGGTTCAACACCATTCGGATGCTGGCCATAGGCGAACGCAGGTCGTGGGCAATCACAGAATACATCTTGTCGCGATTCGAGATGGTACGCTTTAGCTCCTCGTTCTGGCGGACGATGATGCGCTTGGCGGCCACCAGTTGTATCTGGTGCATCACACGCATCACCAGCTCTTCCTTGTTGAACGGCTTCGTCAGGAAGTCGTTGGCTCCCACCTGGAAACCCTTCACCAAATCGCTGGGATTGTTCAATGCCGTCAGGAAAATGATGGGAATATCCATCGTCTCCGGATCTTTCTTCAGAATAACTGCTGTATCAAAACCGCTGATATCGGGCATCATCACGTCCAGCAGAATCAAGTCAGGCTTCTCGTTCTTGGCCTGCTCGATGCATGCATTACCACAGTTTGCGGTACAAACCTGAAACTTTTCGTTGGTTAGTAATATCTTCAATAGCAGCACGTTACTGACCACGTCGTCGACAATCAGAATTTTATAGTCGCTACGGTTTATCTGTGATTCAAAACTATCGTTCAGTTCCATTTGCTAAGGCATTTCGTTATTTCTGCTTGCAAAAATAGCAAATATTTAGCATTTCGCCAAATATTTGCTACATTTTTTTACGTTTCGTGCCCATTTAGGCAGAAAGACCTTAGAAGTCCTTGGTCATTTCCTTGACTTCGGCATTAATATGGTCGATGAATTCCTGGATGGTCATGACGGTCTGTTCGCCACCGCCCTGAGGACGAACGGCCACAGTACCATCGGCTGCTTCCTTCTCGCCGACAATCACCATATAAGGAATGCGCTTCAGCTCGTTGTCACGAATCTTGCGGCCCAGCTTCTCGTTGCGCAGGTCGATGGTCGGACGCACGCCACCCATGTCGAACTTCTTGGCAACTTCCTTAGCGTAGTCGTTATACTTTTCAGACAACGGCAGAATAGCCACCTGGTCGGGAGTGAGCCACAAGGGGAAGTGTCCGCTGGTGTGCTCAATCAGCACGGCGCAGAAACGCTCCATCGATCCGAACGGTGCACGGTGAATCATCACAGGCGTCTTCTTCGTGTTGTCCTCGTCGGTATACTCCAACTGGAAGCGCTTCGGCAGGTTATAGTCTACCTGAATGGTACCCAACTGCCAACGACGACCAATGGCGTCCTTGATCATGAAGTCGAGCTTCGGACCATAGAATGCAGCCTCGCCGTATTCTACCTTAGCGGGCAGACCCTTCTCCTGACAAGCCTCGACGATAGCTTTCTCAGCCAAAGCCCAGTCTTCGTCAGTACCTACATACTTATCGTGGTCGTTAGGATCGCGCAAAGAAATCTGAGCCTCGAAGTTGAATCCGAAGGCTGTCAGCACGATGCCAATAATATCCATCACGTTCAGGAACTCCTGCTTCACCTGGTCTGGACGACAGAACAGATGGGCGTCGTCCTGCGTGAACGAACGAACACGGGTCAATCCGTGCAGCTCACCACTCTGCTCGTAGCGATACACAGTACCAAACTCTGCAATACGCAAAGGCAGGTCACGATAGCTGCGAGGCTTCCAAGCGAAGATTTCGCAGTGGTGAGGACAGTTCATCGGCTTCAGCATGTACTCTTCATCCTCCTCGGGGGTATGGATGGGCTGGAACGAATCCTTGCCGTAGTGGGCATAGTGACCAGAGGTAACATAGAGATTCTTCGAACCGATATGCGGAGTAATAACTTCCTGATAGCCAAAACGTTTCTGAACTTTACGCAGGTGGTCCTGCAGGCGCAGACGAAGCTCCGTACCCTTCGGCAACCAGATGGGCAGACCCTTACCGACCTTGTCGGAGAACATAAAGAGTTCCATCTCCTTACCAATCTTACGATGGTCGCGCTTCTTAGCCTCTTCCAACATCTCCAGATACTCGTCCAGCATCTTCTTCTTGGGGAACGAGATACCATACAAGCGCTGCATCTGCTCACGGGTGGCATCACCACGCCAGAAGGCACCAGCGACTGAGGTCAGCTTCACAGCCTTAATCTCGCCCGTATCCACGAGGTGCGGACCACGGCAGAGGTCGGTGAAATTACCCTGCGTATAGGTCGTAATCGAACCGTCCTCCAAGTCTTGCTCGATGTGCTCGCACTTGTAGGTCTGGCCATCGGCAGCAAACTGCTTCAGGGCCTCGGCCTTGGGAACCTCACGACGAACGACAGCCTCTTTCTTGCCTGCCAGCTCCTTCATCTTGGCCTCAATCTTGGGGAAGTCGCTCTCCTTGATCATCTCGCCGTCCTTCAACAGCACATCATAGAAGAAACCATTCTCGACAGCAGGTCCGAAACCGAACTGGATGCCAGGATACAACTCCTGCAAGGCCTCTGCCAACAGGTGGGCTGAGGTGTGCCAGAAGGTATGCTTACCCTGCTCGTCGTCGAACTTGTAAAGTGCAATCGTCGCGTCCTCATTGATGGGACGGTTCAGCTCTACGGTCTCACCGTTTACTCCGCAACTTACAACGCTGCGTGCGAGAGCCGGCGAGATGCTCTCTGCAATCTGAAAACCAGTCACGCCCTGTTCATACGAGCGAACAGATCCGTCTGGAAAAGTAATGTTAATCATATCTACAATATATGTTTGAATTTAAAACGTCTGCAAAGGTACGAATAAGTGAGCGAAAAACCAAATTTATTTGGGTTTTTCCGAACGTGAGATTGCAAGCCACACTTTTCGCCGTTCGGCAAAAGAACTTTCGAGCGAAGCTCAAAGTTACAAAAATCGAGTGAAATGCAAAATAAAATACGAAAAAAACGTCTTATAGGGTACAGGAGCCGTCCGGACAAGGTACAACACGCCTTTGCACAGGGAGCGAGAAGGCATCTTGCGACCTTGCGGGCCTGCGCAAAACACCTTACGGGCACACGCAAAACACCTTGCTGGCATACGCAAAACACCTTAACCGCCTACGCAAAATAAGAAGTGTCTATTTTTTCAGCATGCGACAATTCTCAGTAGCAGGGTTGTAGCACAGTTGTAGCAGGGTTTGGGAAAACTATGCTACAGGCCAAACACCCTGTACATAAGGGTTTCAGGGGAATTGTAGCTATCATAGCATAGTTTTTCTTATTTTATCATTGTAGTGTACCAAATGTAGATAAAAACTGCCGAAACGTTGTTCAGGCTAACGGATGTTAAAATTGCACAGAGCAGGGTGACGCATCGCCGAAGTCAGGACTTGAATTCTCCTGTTTCAATCAAAAACCAGTCCCCGTGATTGATATTCCTTGCTCAACGTACTGGGCCACATTGTTGCCGTCGTTCTTCACATATCCCAACCAGGCACGCAGCTGACGGTTGATATTCTTATAGCTATGTTCAAAGTCGCACTGGCTATAGTCATTGCCATCAGCACTGAGGTTTGGATAACCGATAGCATTGAGCACATCTTGGAGAACTGTATTCTCAGTAGCACTTCCAGACAGGAAGTCATACACACTTGAACCTACAGGCAAATACTTGATCAGTTCCAAAGATCCGGCCTCAGACCAGGTACTGGTGACACTAAAGTCCTGCTCCTGCGTCAGACGGGCTATAGGTGTATACTCACCATTTGAATAGGCATAAAGAATGTCATTGTTGAACACACCTGCCCCTTCGCCGCCATAGACAATGGAGTTACTGCCGAGAACGTCGCCAAGCGTGGCCTCATTCCATGTAAACTGCTCGCCACTCTGGGTGAATAGTTTGTTATAGGTATTTTTGTTTGAGTCGCCCTGAGGGGTAATCGTATAGGTTGTTCCATCATGGGCTGTGACGCTGATGTCCTTTGGAGCAAAGTAGTATTTGCTCTTGCCCTCTATCGCCACACGGTTTTGTATCAAAGAATTACTCACTCTGCCAATCCAACTTTCATTCTTGAACGTATAGCCACTTCGTGGCGCATCAACATTAAACACTAATGCCGACCAACCATCCGCAACTTGAGAATTGTTTAGCGCGCCTGTTGGATTCCAGTGATACCAATAATTGCTTAATTTCTCTTTGTAAACGAAGGTCGACTGGGCATTTATCCCCAACGTCATCATCTGAAACATCAGAATGAATAATAGTAGTTGCTTTTTCATAATCGTATCGTATTAGTTATTTACTCATCTTTTCCTGCCATGATGTTGCAAACTGTCACGATGTCGCCGACATTCACTTCGCCGTCGGCGTTCACGTCGCCCTTCTTGCTAACATATAGCTCTACATCCGCTTCTGCAACGTCAGAGTCTTGATAACCTTCCTTCGTTGCATAGACGCTGACATGAGCCGTCGTGGTGCCAGCAAGAACAAGCTCTTTGCCTATTTTATTTACACTGTTATAACTATAACTAGCATTGAAAGAAGCACCTTCTGTCTCACAGTCGAAAGTCACTTTTCCGTCAACTATGGTGATGGTGGGGGTGGCACACTTTTGTGTTTCTGAACCACTCAGGCCCACGATTTCCTTGAAGTTCTTCCATGGATTCGTCGCTTTGTATAAGTTAATAGATGCTTCGGGCACATATAATGTAGCATCGTAATTACTGAAAATGGTAGTGTTTATATTAATATTCAACGGATTCTCAATCTTTGTAATGACTTCTGTAAAATTACAACTATAGAATATATTAAATATTGATAATCAATAACTTACACCTTAAACGGTAGAAAAGTGGATTGGACACGTCAAGAAGTATGAAATGCGGGAAAGATTTAACGTTTTTAACCTTATTTTACCGCAGATTAGACTTAAATGTATGATTATCCCATTGATTATGTTCCTCTTCCAATTTTTATTCTTACCTTTGCACCCAAAATGTTTAAAAATGAGAAAGGTATTAGTTGACGCACATACCCATACTGTGGCATCGGGACATGCCTATAGTAGCCTGCAGGAAATGGCGAAGGCTGCTGCCGACATGGGACTGGAGGTGCTGGGGATAACGGAGCATGGGCCGAGTGTGCCAGGCACTTGTCCGACACTGTATTTCAAGAATATGTTCACCGTACCTCGCCAAATGTACGGCATACGGCTACTGATGGGTTGCGAGATCAATATCCTCGATACGAAGGGCGGTCTTGACCTGACGGATGAGCAAATAGGATGGCTTGACCTCGCCATTGCAGGCATTCACGCTGCGTGGTATCAAGGTGGCACGAAGGAGGAGAATACGGAGGGAATGATTCGTGTCATCATGAATCCCAAGATTCACATGATAAGCCATCCGGGCGATGGCTCTGCAGAACTGGACTTCGAGCAATTAGTGTTGGCTGCCAAGGAGGCGCATACGCTATTGGAGGTAAACAACCATTCACTGGCTCCACAGCGCAAGAAGACAGTGGCGCGGGATAATAATCTGGAGATTCTTCGCTTATGCAAGAAGTATGAGGTTCCCACGATTCTCGGAAGCGATGCACATATCTCGTTCCAGATTGCAGACTATGAACGGCTCTATCCGCTGTTGGTTGAGACGGATTTCCCAGACGAGCTGATTATGAACTACTGGCCTGACAAGTTCTTCGATTATCTGGGGATTCAGAGATAGAATGCGAACTTCGAGCCTTTTGCGCCGATGCCGTCGTAGTCGGCAGTAATGGGGAACTGGCAGCATAGATCGCCGATGGCATCATCATCGAGCGTGACAGTCAGTTCCAGTTCAATGGCCATACGTCGTTCGCTGTAACTGAGATTCCAGATACATTCGCCCAGAACGGCATTGACCACCGTCCTGATTTCATCCTGTGTGCGCCATATGGAATCGTAGTCAGTCATTCACTTAATCAATCGCATGTACAACAACGGATATGGATTTCCTTCTTCGTCAAAATCAGTACGTTTATAAGTCTTGAATCCCATGTGCTCATAGAAACCGATGGCAAGTGGATTCTGTTCGTTCACAGTCACCTCGCTTGCTGCATAATTCTCTATGGCAAAAGCTACCAGTTGTTTGCCAATACCTCGTCCGCGATGGCTCGCATCCACAAACAGCATTTCTATTCTACTTCCTTCTAACCCCAGGAAGGCAATGGGCTTGTCAGATTCATCCATAGAAACCAGCAGACGAGGGACATCTCCGATAGCATCAGGGACGTAGCCCTTGATGCGAAGAATCTCACTCTCAGAAAGGAATGTATGAGTCTGCCTGACGGCACTTTCCCAAACTTCCAACAATTGTTTTGTCAGCGAGTCCGTTCTGTTGGTTATTTCTATGCTATTCATCGTTATCTGATAATCTTTGCTTTTTGCAGGTTATCAAAGTCATCCCAGAACTCAGCCTGTTCTTCATCGCTGAATGTGTTCGAGGCCATCTCTTTGAGGATTTCATCCAACAGTTGCGTCTTTGTCACCTGCAGGTCTGGAGCCACGTCAATTTGGTAAGTCAGTATATCGCCCAACGAGCCGACGTGAACGTTGGTAATAGTGACCTCGCCATTCACCAGCTTCACCTGAATACGCCTGTTTGCACCATATTCAGGCTTCGTCTCACGCAGTTTCTTATACAATGGTGAATCACTGTACTGCTCGGAATCTACAGAATTGATGAGTTCACGTAGTGTCATAGAGTCTTTATTACTTTGCAGGGGTTGCCCACCGCAATAGAATTCGAAGGAATATCTTTCGTTACAACGCTGCCAGCACCGATGGTTACGTTGTCACCAATGGTCACACCAGGCAGGATGGTGACGCTGCCACCAATCCACACATTATTGCCGATGGTGACTGGTTCAGCCCACTCCCTACGGCTGTTGCGCTCTACGGGGTCTGTACTATGACAGGCCGTGTAGATGCTGACATTCGGGCCTATAAAGCAATCATCGCCTATGGTGACTGGGGCTTCGTCGAGCACGGTAAAGTTGAAGTTGGCAAAGAACCGTTTGCCCACACTGATCTGCTTGCCGTAGTCGCAATAGAAGGGCTGGATGATCAATATCTCATCGTCGGCAATGTGTCCCAAGAGACTTTTCAGGATCTCCCTTGCCTTCTGCTTCTCCGACGGGCGCAACAGGTTATAGTCGTGGATTATCTCCTTCACTTCCGTCAGCTCTTCAATCAGCCGTGGGTCAACGGCGGAATAAATCTGGCCCGCCAACATCTTTTCTTTTTCTGTCATATCATTCTTGTTTTCTGAATTCTTTTGGGGTCACTTGAAACATGCGCTTGAACATGCGGCAGAAATGAGGTACATCGTTGAATCCGCATTCGTAACAGACCTGTTGGATGGTAAGCGAAGAATGGCGGAGCAGATGCTGGGCCACGGATAGACGATGCTCAGTAAGTGCAGCAACGAGGGTCTTACCTGTCTGACGATGATAGAAAGTGCAGAGCGAAGAGCGGTTCATACCTACATACTGGGCGATATCGGCAATGCTGACCTCGCGTTTGTAGTTGCAGCTGATAAATATCTCTATCTGTTTAAGCCTTTGCTCGGCTTCCGTCTCGTATGTTCTTCGGCCAATAGCGTATCTTTCCTTAGTTTCGGCAATGAGTACCATTAGTCGCAGCATCATCACTAACCGTTCTGCCTTTGTCTGGTGGCACATTTGTTTCAATCCGCCCTTCAAAGCAGACAGTGTACTGCCAGAGAACTTGATGGCTTCGCTTGTTTCAGCCAGTTGCAGGAATGTTATGCGGAGTTCAGGGAAGGTGGCGGCCACCGTCTCTATCAGTTCCTGGGAGAAGGTTATAGTTATATTCTCTATCCATTCGTCATTAGCTTCAAATTGCCACTGGTGCAGGGTTTCTGGTGGCACCAGTACCACTTCACCCTTCTCAAATGGCTCCGTCGTGCTGCCGATTGTTCGCATGCCATTTCCCTCGACAATCATCGACAGTTCCCATGTAGGCTGTTGATGAAGGCCGATTTGCTGCGAAGGGTGCAAACGCACATGGTCGAAATGGATAGATTCTTTCATGGGTGCAAATTTACAACAATTATTTCAAACAATCGCACAATAATAGAACAAAAAATCGTCGTACCTTTGCAGCCAAGAACATAGATTAGAATTAATATGGAAAGAAAAGATGTCTATCTTGCATCGAAACCGCGCTATGAGATCCTAGACGGGCTGCGCGGTGTGGCGGCTGTGCTGGTGGTAGCTTACCACTTGTTTGAAACGTATTATGAAGGGAGTCCTGACCAACCAATCAATCACGGCTACCTGGCGGTGGATTTCTTCTTCGTGTTGTCGGGCTTCGTTATCGGCTATGCGTATGATGACCGCTGGGATCGGATGTCAACGTGGAATTTCTTCAAACGTCGATTGGTTCGTCTGCATCCGATGGTAATCTTCGGCACGTTGTTCGGCGCCGTTATGTTCTATTTCGGCAGTTGCTCCTCGTTCCCGTTGATTAACGAGACGCCTTGGTATATGGTGGTGCTGGTAATGCTCTGGTGCTTCACGATGATTCCATTGTCCAACGGAATGGACATCCGTGGCTGGGGAGAGACCAATCCATTAAACGGGCCTGCATGGTCATTGCAATGGGAGTATCTGGCTAACATCCTCTATGCCCTCGTCATCCGTCGATTCTCGAAACTGCTGCTTGGCATCTGTGTGGCTGTATTTGCCGTCTTTACGATTATCCTCTGTCTGAACATCGACATCTTTGGCGTCCTCGCAGAACGCAGCTATGCAGCTTATACAGTCATCGGTGGCTGGAGCACCACACCGGATCAGTTGCAGATAGGTTTCACCCGCCTGCTTTATCCATTCTTCTGCGGACTGCTTATCTCGCGCATGGGTAAACTGATAAAGGTACGTGGAGGTTTCTGGTGGTGTTCGCTGTTCATCGTTATCCTGTTGGGAATGCCTTGGCTCGGACTCGGCACAGAGGGCGACAGCCGCTGGACCAACGGACTCTACGAGGCCTTCTGCATCCTCGTCTGCTTCCCGATTATCGTGGCCATTGGTGCTGGTTCTTCTGTCAAGGGCGGCAAGAGCGAGGCCATCAATAAGTTCCTGGGCGATATTTCATATCCCATCTACATCACTCATTACCCCCTCATCTACATGCAGATGTCGTGGGCTGAGATTCACAAGGATGCACCACTCGGCATGCACATCTTCGTAGCTGTCAGCATCTTCTTCCTCGCCATCGGTCTAGCCTACGCCGCTCTGAAGCTCTACGACCTGCCAATCCGCGAGTGGCTGAAAAACAAACTCTTCACCAAATCAACTGCAAAATGAGAATCGACCACGTAGCATTATATTGTCGAGACCTTGAGGCGATGCGCCAGTTCTTCCTCGATTATTTCGAGGTTGTAAGCAATGAGCCGTACCACAATCCCCGTACAGGCCTTCGGACGTATATTCTCTCATTCACCGAGGGCAGTACGCGCTTAGAGTTGATGCAGCGTCCTGACGTTGCTGATGCCAACCCGTCAGTTGCTGCCATTGGCTACATCCACATCTCCATTGCCGTCGGAAGCAAGCGTGGCGTTGACCTGCTTACCCGCCGCTTTGCCGACGACGGCTATCCCGTTGTAAGTGGTCCGCGCACCACTGGCGATGGCTATTACGAGAGTTGCATAATCGGACCAGAAGGGATCCTGATTGAGATTACGGAGTAGCGAGTGCAGAAGCATTTTGACTTAATGGCAGGCGAAGTCGATAATGGTTTTGTGGGCGAACGCTTCTACAATTAATCAATACGGGTGTTTTTCCTATTCAGGTTTAGGGAAAACACCCTTTCAGTTTAGGATTATTCCTTTTGAAATACCAAGAAAAATGCCGTACTTTGCACCGAGAAAAAGAAATAATTTCTCACCATTTAAAAGTATAGGAGATTAAGATATGAAGAAGATGATGATCCTGGCAGTGATGATGGTCATGACTATCTCGGCCAACGCAATGAGCTATAACGCAGCAAAGAACGAAGCCCTCTTCCTGAGCGACAAGATGGCTTACGAGCTCAACCTCACTGCTGCACAGTATGAGGCAGTCTACGAGATTAACCTCGACTACCTGATGAGCTTGAACGGACACGCTGACGTGTTTGGCATCTGGTGGAATCGCCGCAATGCTGACCTCCGCTATGTGTTGAACGCCTGGCAGTACGACAAGTACATCACTCTGGCACACTTCTATCGTCCTGTGGCTTGGCATGCAGGTGGCTGGACATTCGCAGTGTACTCCCACTATGACAGAGGCCGTTTCTTCAACGCACACCCAAAGGTGTTCGTTACCTACAGGGGCGGCAACAGCCATCGTGACCCTCGCTTCTACGCCGGACGTCACATGCCGAAGCCCGCTGTGCATCATCCTGCACCTCCAGTGCATCGCCATGCACCAGCTCCGGCTCCGCATCACGGAAAGCCCACAGCAACACATCATGACCGTCACGGCTCAGACCGTCACATGGCAATGAACACAAGTCGCGGTAACGGTGGCCACTTCGGACGCAGGTAACTCCGTAAACTCTACTATATGCCTTGAACAAAGGACTTGTGGGGAATCTCAGAAATGGGATTCCTCGTCTTCTATTCTTCCAAACGCTGCTTCACCTTTTCCCAAGCATGAGAGCCGAAAAGGAAGGTATCCTTCATCGTTTCCATCATCTGAGTGAAGCGACTGAAAGGAATGGTGAAACTCAACTCGTTCTTTCCGACCCAAGGACGAACGGATGGATCCAACAAACCAAGAAAACAGCGATGGCCTTGTCTTTCATTCTCTGCAACTGTCATTGAGACAACAGTACTACAGCCAGAGCCGAACATCGACATTACGGCATCAGGCTCGTTGGTGTCGTAGAATGCCCAGCCGCAAAGACCTGACAGCATATCGGGAGTGGCATAGAATAGAATGCCCTCCACACCTTCGAATGTTTCAGCCTTGTCTATGCGGATGAAGTTCAAGTATGATTTCTCGGTTCGCTTTATCCCAAGCCTGTTCACATAATCAAGCACCATTTCCGGCGTTTTCTTGTATTTCTCCTTCAGCGACACAAAACCAGGCACATGCCCAGGCATATCGGTAAAACCCGTATAGAGTTTGCCGCCGCCACAACCTATGACATCAACACTCAGACTGACAGGTGTACCTTCTCTGGCTGTCTGAAGCCCCTTGAAGAAACAACCGCCAATCTTCTCTGTGTCAGCAACCGGTTCGTCACTATAGCCGAAAAGCAGAGGCAACTGTGCATTGCTACCAAACGCCTCCTTGTAGTATTCAATGAATTCTTGTATCTCCATAACGTTTATTCTTGTGTTGGTTCCATATAATTCACTTTCTTGCTTGTCTTTTCTGCGTAGGCTATTTCTCTGTTAGTACTCTCACCGATATAGCCACCTACATTGATGACAAATATCTCGTCTGCCATATCGATCTTGCGCAGATGCATGTCATCAAGCATTTCCTTTGTGCCAGGTTTCCACACCTCTTCATCACCAGAATGCCCGAACAGGCCTACGCTGATGACAATACAGCCTTCCAGTGTCAATCGTTTTTGAACTTCAAAAAACTGTTCCTTGAAACGGGTGCTTCCGCAAAGTGTGATGACTTTGTAGTTCTTTACCATTTTAATACTTTTGGAAATTATACTTTGCCCTCAACTCTTTCTTCTGCTCCTCACTCAGACTGGTGAAGTATCCTTTCCAACCTGGGCAGAAGTTGATATGCCAACGCCAGAACTTTCCCAAGAACGAATTGGGCTTCTGATCATATTTAGCCCTCAATTTGCACTTTTCACAATTATCTGCCATATTGATAAATCCTAAAGTATTGTAAAGTTGGATGCAAATGTACAAATAATCAATTAGAAATCAGTACCTTTGCAGTGAAAATTAATATGTTTTGTGAAATTATGATGAAGAAAATAGCTATTCCTACACGTGAGGATATGGTTGATGACCATTTCGGCCACTGTGCCTATTATACCGTAGTAACACTCGATGATGAGAATCAGGTTCAGGAGAAAGAACGCCTGGACTCGCCTGAGGGGTGCGGCTGCAAGTCGAATATTGCATCTGTAATGCAGGAGATGGGAATCACGCTGATGCTGGCTGGCAACATGGGCATGGGTGCCTATAACAAGCTGTCAGCCCACGGTATCACCGTCATCAGAGGTTGTCATGGCAAAGTGGATGATGTGCTCAGGTCTTATCAAAATGGCGAACTAAAGGATTCTTTGGAATCATGCGACCATCACGACTGTAATCACCATGAAGAGAAACCTGTGTACGTAATTCCATCCTTTGGCAAAAAATAATGATACGCTTCAAGTTTCGCAAGTTCCTAACTTGCCAGTTTTAACTGATAAAGTCCAACGAAATGACTGAGTTTGTCCGACCGATTCAAGAGCGTATCGAAGATTTCCTCATCCTCGATATTGAAGCACTCTGCAATCATGCGGACCATCTCAAGTATCATATCCCAGATTCTCTCAGTGAGAGTGAGCTCCACGCTGCCCTTGACAGCATCATTGAAGAGTCCGCCCACAGTCTCGTAGTCAGAGAAGCGCTTGGCGGTGGAGAGCAGATTGTACTGCATGGCCGTGATTACAGTCATGGCAATCTGCGAGGAGAAGTTCTTGGACGAGCCAAGCGGCAAAGCCGAGCGGCGCATCTGGTACTTTCCGAGTCCCAGGTTCTGCTTGCTCTCCTTGAATACGACTTCCAGAGACCAACGTCTGGAGTAAATCCTGTAGGCCTCGAAGAAATCGAGCTTGCGATTGGTGGTAATCCCTGTGCTCTTTTTTGCGACCTTATCTCAACAAATTTTTAACATGCGAAACTTGAATAATATGATAGATATTCGATTGAAGGTATTTCAGAGTGTGGCTCGAAACTTGAGCTTTACCAAGGCTTCTCAAGAGCTTTTTATCAGTCAGCCTGCCATCAGCAAGCATGTGCAGGAACTGGAAAAGGAGTATAATGTGCGACTTTTCGAGCGCTTGGGTAACAAAATTCAACTGACCAAGGCCGGTCAGTTGCTGCTAGATCATGCCAACAAGATTCTGAAGAATTACCAGAAACTAAATTACGACATGAATGCCCTGCAGCAGTATACCACAGGTGAGCTGCGTATTGGAGCAAGTACCACCATCTCGCAATATGTGGTTCCAGAGATGATTGCAGCTTTTCATCGCCAGTTTCCTGATGTGCGCATCTCCATGCTGAGTGGCAATAGCAGAGAAATAGAATATGCGCTCTCGTCAGACAGAATTGATATAGGTATGGTGGAGGGCGTGATACGTCAGCCACAACTGAAATATACATCCTTCATGGATGATGAACTGGTGGCTATCGTTCGCTCAGACAACACCCAACTGACGAAGGAAAGCATTTCGCTGGCAGAATTGAAATCTATCCCTATCGTGATCAGAGAGTTCGGCTCTGGTACTCTTGACGTGATACAACAAGCACTTAAGCGTCAGGGCATTAGCTTATCCGACCTGGACATAGAAATGAACTTCGGAACAACAGAGGGTATCAAGCATTATGTAGAGAAATCAGATGCGCTGGGCATCGTGAGCATACGCTCGGTCAACAAGGAAATATACAGCAATATCTTCCGCATAGTGGAGATAGATGGGATGAGCATCAATCGCAAATTATCTCTCGTGGAAAAGCAAGGCGAGACCTCTGAAATCGCTAAATCATTCAAGCGCTTTATAACTGCTGGTTATAAGGGATAGTTATTTTGTATGACCATATAGACTGTATTCTTCGTAACTTTTCGTACCTTTGCAGGCAAAAAAAACAAACGACAAAATTATGAAGATTTCAGAACAACGTGGCAGCATGCTCAATGGTGTGCTACTCATGGCACTCTTTGCTTGTGCCGCTTTTTACATTGGTGATATGCAGTTGGTCAAGGCGCTTAGCTTTAGTCCGCTGGTAGTAGGTATTATTCTTGGTATGCTGTATGCCAACAGTCTGCGCAATCAGTTGCCCGATGCATGGGTGCCAGGCATCGCTTTTACCGGCAAGAGAATCCTGCGATTTGGTATCATCCTCTATGGTTTCAAACTCTCGTTTCAGGATGTTATCGCAGTAGGACTGCCCGCCATCGTGGTAGATGCCATTGTGGTGACCTGTACCATCCTGCTGGGTGTGTTTATCGGTAGATTGCTCAAAATGGACCGTTCTATCGCCCTGCTTACAGCCTGTGGTAGTGCCATTTGTGGTGCAGCTGCAGTGATGGGTGTAGATGGCGCCATCAAGCCCAAACCTTATAAGACTGCTGTGGCCGTTGCTACGGTGGTGATATTTGGCACACTCTCTATGTTTGTTTACCCCATGCTGTATCGTGCAGGCGTATTTGATCTGCCAGCATCGCAGATGGGTATCTTTGCAGGTAGCACCATTCACGAGGTGGCTCATGTGGTGGGTGCTGGCAATGCGATGGGTGCCGATGTATCCGATAATGCCATCATCGTAAAAATGATACGCGTGATGATGCTTGTACCAGTATTGCTGGTCATCGCCTTCTTTGTGGCAAAAGATGTGGCAGGCAGAGAGGACGGCGAGAAAGGCAAGATCACCATCCCTTGGTTTGCTATTCTCTTCCTGGTGGTAATCGGATTCAATTCTCTCAACCTCTTGCCAGCCAGCGCAGTGGAATTTATCAATACGCTCGATACCTTCCTCCTCACCATGGCGATGACAGCCCTTGGTGCAGAGACCAGTATAGACAAATTCAAGAAGGCAGGTGCCAAGCCCTTCCTCCTGGCCTTCATCCTCTGGATATGGCTCATAGGTGGGGGTTACTGCATGGCAAAATACATGGTGCCTGCCATTATGTAGACTTCAGATTCTTGTCCACAAATACCATGGCGTTGCGCTCATCGGCTACGATACTGAGTCTTGTTCCAAAGCTGGAGCGAGACAGTGGCAAGGATTTTGCGCCAGTCATACGACTCATTGGAGATAAACCGATAGAACACGTCCTTCCTGCAGTCAAACAGACCGCATAGCGAGGACTTACCATAGTTATAGGCATTGCGAATCATGAAACAGGGAAACAACATCAACAGCCCAAGCACCTGCAGCTGCGTCAGCTTGCAGTTGCACCTGCTCTCGCTGCTGAAGAGCCGCTTTTCGGACAGCCGGAGGGCCTTTGTCATGTCTATTATCGCATTCATTGCACTCGTGGCATCATTTTCTTTGAAAAACTTGCCGATCTCTGAAAAAATGTTTGTACCTTTGTCGCTGAGCATGGGGTTTTGTACTTTATTGTTAGCACTTCAAAGTTACAAAATTTCTGCGACATACGGAAATCCCTGTGCTCTTTTTGGCGACCTTATCTCAACAAATTTTTAACATGCGAAACTTGAATTGCTAAACTATTAACAGTGATGGCAAATGCTCTGCTATATTATCTAATCGTTATCAATGTCGTGACTTTCCTTGTCTATGGCATTGACAAATGGAAGGCCAAGCAAGGCAGCTGGCGTATATCGGAGGCAACTTTGCTGATACTAGCTGTCATTGGTGGCAGCATTGGTGCATTGCTTGGTATGAAGGTCTGGCGGCATAAAACTCAGCACAAGAAGTTCAAGTATGGACTTCCCCTGATTCTATTGGGCCAGATAGCACTCATATATCTTATATTAACGTGAGTTCGACGAATTCAGAATAGTGTGAGTTGTGTGTCTATGGCTCTTTCGCAAGCGATGCTTGGTTTCTTTGGAAAGAAACAATATGCAGCTAAAGCTCCAAGCATATTGACAATGAAAT
>JAEEGK010009672.1_pt1 | contig 22445 bp, 14 predicted proteins | sample 8958771 | NCBI WGS metagenome assembly JAEEGK01 (sample SAMN16246547, study PRJNA631951) | gut metagenome | biome: gut microbiome; feature: rumen; material: SC-attached | host: Bos | place: Iran: Karaj | collected 2018-10 | reverse complement strand
AATAAACTTTTATATATAAATATTTTATTTTATAAAACCATAATTTCTCAAATAATATAATTGATTTATAAATTTGAATTATTTAATTTGTTATTTTATTTTTTTGAAACATGAAAAAAAATTAACCATCTAAAGCTTAATATTTAAAAAAAAATAAATAAAAAAAAATTAAAAAAATAAATGCAAGAAGAAGAATCAAAAACAGAATATAAAATACACACAGTAACTTGGAATCATGACTCTCATGGTTTATTTGATTATGAAAGTTCCAATACATCAAAAGTTTGCTTTGAACAAAATTTTGGTTTTTTTTACAGAGATATAAATCACAAAATAACTTTGACATCAACATATGAAAACGACAATGAAAAAAAGAAATATTTAGTATCATTAAATGATAAAAAAGGAAAACCTATACTATATAAAAGAATTTTAAAAGATTTAACAATAAATAATGAAACATTAGAAAGTTTACAAGAGCAAATATGGTATGTAATAAAGCAAAAAACATATAAAACCCAAAAATACACTTCAAATTACATATATGAATTAAAAAAAAACGACATAATAAAATTAGGAAGAATAAAATTTATAGTTAAAGATATGAATATAGTAGGAAAAGAAACATTAAAATCAAATGAAACTTTTATACCATTTGAAATAAATAAATTATCAAGAATAACAGAAGAAGAAAATTGTAGAATATGTTATTCAAATGATAATTCAAATGAAAATAATCCAATGATTTCAATATGTAAATGTAAAGGCTCAATGAATCTTCATTTAGAATGTTTAAAATTATGGTTAAAATCAAAATTAGAAATAAAGGAAATGAATAATAAACCAGGAGTATCTTATATAATAAATAAATTTAATTGTGAATTATGTCATGAACCTTATCCAATAACAATAAAGAATAATAATATTAATTATAATTTAATAGATTATAATGTTCCAGAAGGTCAAAATTATATAATATTACAAAGTTTAAATTCAATTAAAGAAAATAATTATCCTCTTTCAATTCATGTTTTAATGTTTATTGAAAATGAAAGTTCATATATTTTAGGAAGAGGACATGAAAGTGATATTAGAATTACTGATATTAGTGTTAGTAGATCTCATGCTAGAATCTTTATGAAAGATGATAAATTTTTTATGGAAGATTTAGGAAGTAAATTTGGCTCTTTAGTTTTAGCTAAAGAACATGTTATTTTAGAATTTGGATTTATTTATCAAATTGGAAGAAGTCTTTTTTATTTTGATAAAGATAATGATAATAATAATAATAATAATATAGATAATAATTATTTTGAGAAAATTAAAAAAAGTTTTTTAAATTTTACAGAAGAATTTCAATGAGCTTTTTTTTTTTTGAGAAATAGTTTTTTTTGGTTTTTTTTTCTATATTAGGAATTAATTAATAAATAAATTTTGTTTTTTATGTGTATAGTTTTTTATTAAATTCAAAAATTAATTTGTTTATTTTTATTTTTTTGAAAAAAATATTTAAATGAATTATAGTTTAATAATTAACAAAAAGTTTAGAATCTTTTTTAGGGAATTTATAATACATAATTAGTAATTCTCTTTTTGCTTTTTTGTAACTTTCTTCAACTTCTTCTTTAGCAAAATTTTCACTTTTATATTTTTGTAATATATAATATAATAATTTATTTTTAAAATATTGATCAAAAGTTTCATTAGATTTTCTAAAAATTAGACTATAAAATAATTGATTTATTTCTTCATTATTTTTTTTTTCTAGTTCTTCACAATAACAATGATCTAAAAAAGAAACAAAAGCTCTAGTATAAGTTTTATGTTGAATACCTTTTAAACTTTTGAATAAACATTTTAAATAAACTTCAATAATAGAATCAATATTTTTGTCAGTTCCACCATATTCTTTAACTCTAATTTCAGTATTTAATTTATTTTCACCTTTATTATTTTGATCATTTTTAATATTTATCATTTCTTGTACTCTTTTTTGTGAAGTATCCACCCAATCTTTAAAAGGAGATAAAATAAAATTTATTGGATTATCAATTTTTTTAAAAAATAAATTTCCAAGAGTAACTCCAATATCATATTCACCTAATATTTCAGCTATTTTCATCAAATTAAAAGTAAAAGAATTCATATGATGAATTATTTCTTCCCAATATTCCATTTTTTTATTTTCTTCAATAAAAGTATTGTTTACATCATTATTATGTAAAATATCATTATATTCTAATTCTTTTTCTTCTGTCATTTCTTTTACTAAAATTGTTCCATAATATAATCCTTCTTTTAATCTTCCTAAATATACAAAAGTTTTAGTTAAATATTTTAATGAATAATAATATTCTTTTCTAAAAATTCTTTTATGTTTATTAAAAACTTTATAAGCAATATTAAACATTTGATTAGCATTATAAAATTTAAAATTTTTTTCAAAAAATAATCCAACATCTCTTGTTAATTTACCATAAAAAACATTTAATTCTCCCATTGAATTTTTAGCAATTTCAACAGATGCTAAAAAATTATTATCTATTTTATCTTCTTCTTTTCGAGAATTACTATTTTTATATAAAGCTTTAGCATAAGTAGATTTTAATAAACTTATAAAAGGATGTTTCATATTCCAATATCTTTGAATAATTGTTTCACAAGTATAAAGATAATTAGAATCATTTTTATTAATATTTTCAATTATTTCATTTTTATTTAATCTATTTTGAGTTTTAGGTTGATATTGACTTATAATTAAAGCAATAAAATTATCAAAATGTACTTCAAATATATGCGAAACTTGTAAAGGAACATTATCAGTAAAAGTAATATTTTTATCAAATTCTTTTATTTGATTTTGATGAGAAGAACTTTTAGTTTTTTTTTCAGTGTCCCAACCTTTTAGAATTTTCAAATAAAACAAATAATAATAATTTTGAGATATTTTTTTCTTATATAAATATTTCTCAGCGTAATAATTTAATTTAGCTTGATAATAATGTAAATCACCAGGATAATATAGAGAAAAATTATTAGTTAAAGGTAAAGCAACATTATCCTTACATAAAAAATAAGTAAAATTATAATAACAATTTTTACAAGAAGGTTGAATTGATTCAAAAATAGCAGTTTCAAATTTTTGACTTCCCATTTTTTCTAAAATTGCTGCAATTCCATTTTGAAATTTAATTCCTGTATGATATTGAATTGCACTTATTAAAGCAAGTATACTTATTGAATCATCTTTACAATACATAAATACATCATCATTATTTATATCATATCTCATTTTAATATTTTCTATTATAAAATTCCATAATTCTTCAGTTGATGTAAATTCAATACCATATAAATTTAATTTTGTTTTTGACATTCTAAATAATAAACTAAAGAAATTACTTAAAGGTTGAAATTTCATTTGATTTATTTCATTATCAAAATTATCTTTTTTATCTTTATTATCTTTATTTTCTTTTAAAGGATATTCATCTCCTTGCATATATAAACCAGTAATTTCAATTCCATTATAATATAAATATTTAACTCTTTCAACAGGTTGAGTAATAGATTTTAAATAATCACTTCCATATGAAATATTAAATGATAATGGAACTCTATGTAATGTTGTAGTTAATTCTTTTATATTTAAATAAAAAGCATTCATTGCTTTAGTAAAAGTACTTTGACCTAATAAATCAAATATTATTTTTTTACATACTCTTGCAAACATTTCTATTAAACATAATTCTCTAATATGAGGAACTTTTGTTCTTTCTGCTACTTTTCCTAAATAATGTAAATTTATTCCATAATAATGAAAAGATATTTTTAATGTTTCTGAATTATATGGAATCAAATACATTGAATCTAATGCATTTATTAAGAAATCTAATTTTATTTTAAATTTATCTTCTAATATATTTGATATTTCATTATTATTTTGATAAGTATTTTTTTTTACAACATTTAATATTATTTTCCAAGGTTCTTTTTCTTTATTATTATTAAAATTATTTGAACTTTCATCTTCATAATTTAATATATTTGATCTAAAATTTTTTGGAGAATTAATACCACTGATTTTTCTTCCTGTATCTATACTTGAATTATCTAAATTAATATCTTTTTCTCTTTTTCCACTTTCTTTTTCAAACTCAATATTATTAATTGCAATTTCTTGTCTATAAAAAACTCCTTCTGTATTTAATTGAGGAATTAAAACATCAAAATACATTAAATAATTAAAAGTCATTTCAGGTTGTTTATTTAAAGTTTGATTAACATATTGAAAAAAAGTTTCATTTTCATTATCATTTTCAACAGCATTTTCAGATATAATTTTTTTAACACATTTAATAAATTGATCTACACTTTGAACAATTTGATTTCTTTCATTTTTTCCAACAACCTCATTTTTAATATTTTTATCAAAAGTTTTAATATATTCATTAGTAACATTATTAATATAAGATTCCAAATCAAAATTTTTATCATCACTAACAGTTTTAGAAGAAATATTAACAATAACATTAGAAATTTCAATTTTTTCATTTTTAACATCATTATTATTTTCAGAAATAAATTTGCTAAGTTCTTTAACAAAATAAATATCATTTTTATCTAAAGAATTTTGAGCCATTTGTAATTTTAATCCTTCTAAATATTCTTCATTAGCATAAATATCACTTTCACAATAAACTCTAAATCCATTAAAATCAATAATACAACTCATAGGAATAGAAGGGAAATCATCTGTAGATTCACAAATACTAGACAATTTAATTAAAAAATCTTGAAAATAATTTTTTTGCCTAAATTGATATTTTAATCCTTTCCATTTTCCTTTAGATTGAGTAAAAGTATTCTTAAATTTTGCTGATAAATTATTCCAAGTTAAAGTATAATTAACTCCCCAAACTGAATATAATAATACTGAATTATTTTCTTGACTATAATAATAAGGATTTGGAAAAACTATTGGATGTAATTTTTTTTGAATTGTTATATCTTCTGGTTTTTCAAAAGTTCCTAAATCATTTATTATTTTTTGTACTATTTTCTCACAATGTTTTACAAATAAATTATAACAATAATATATTGCTAATTCTAAATATAATTGATGTTTAGCATCATCTTCTTTTATTTTTTCATCTTTTAATTTATTTTGATTTATTCTAATTTGTCTTGCTTTTTCTTCTTTTATTCTTTCTTCTTTTAATTGTTCTTCTTTTTCTTTTTCTTCTCTTTCTTTTAAATAATCTTCTCTTGAATTTGTATTTATAAATGATTGATTTGATTTTAATTTTTCTTTTTCCTCTCTTAATTTTTGCTCTCTTTCTCTTTCTTCTTTTTCTCTTTTTTCTTTTTCTAATCTTTCTAAACTTTTAATTCTATTTTTATTATTTTTATATATTTGATTTAAATACTCTTTCATAAAACCTTGATATAAAATACCAATATAATGTATTTTATCTTTTTCATCATTTAATTCTATTTTTCTAATTTCTCTTTGATTAAATTCTTTTTCTTCTTCTTTTCTTTCTTCACTTTCTTTTTCTTTTTTTTTATTTTTTAATTTCTTATAATTTTCTATTTGTTTTTTAGCATCTTTAATAGCTTTTCTAAAACAATCTGCTTTAGTTTCCATTATCCAATAATTTTCAGGATCATCTCTATTAATATTGGCTTTAACATTATATATTCTAATTGGAGCTTTTGTAAATGAAGAAATTGGTTCATTTGATTTTATTTCATATTGAGAAAAAAAACCTTTTATTTTCTTTTCTTCTGGTTTTATTTGTTTAAAATATTTTACTACTTGATAAAATGTATTTTTATCAAAAGTATTATTTTTTAATACTGTGTATAAACTGTTTAATGAGTCTAAAAAATTTTTAGTGTTTTTATTGTTTTCTATCATTGCATAATATGATATTCCTTCTTCTGATATATATAATATTCGAGATTTATGACTATAACCTTTTTTTCCTAATTTTTTCACTTTAAATACAAATTCTAAAGGCTGCTGTTGTTCTTGAGATTCTTTATCTTGAGATGATTGTTCTGGTTCGTCTATTTTTTTTAAGGTTTTTTAAGTTATATATGTTAATTTTTTACCATTTTCTATCATTTTAAATTTAAAACAAAAATTTTGAGTTTATTATTTTGAATTAATTTTTATAGATAAATAATTAATATTGGGGATTGGGGATTGGGGATTGGGCCCAATCCCCAATCCCCAATCCCCAATCCCCAATCTCCAATCCCCATTGTTAACAATATATTATTTAAATATTTTTAAACATATTTTTTTAGTTCAATAATTTTTAAAAATTTATTTTATTTATTTAATCAATTTTATTAATTTTAAAAGATTTTATAAAATCTTTAATTAATAAAATTAACAATAATATAATATGATTCATTATTTCTTATTTAAAAGAGAATAATAATAATAAACATCAATATAAATTTTAAATTATTTTCAATATATCCAGTTTCATCAATTATTAAAATATTATCATAATCATCTTCTTCATTGATAAAATATTTAAAACCACCATTTTGATTTGAAAAATCATTACATGAACCAATAAATAGCATTAATTCATTATTATCAACATCTTTTATTGATTTATCTCTAATCATATAAATAAAACTATGATTCACATTCATATCATAATATTTTTCAGGAGGTCCAGCAGAACCCGCCCATATTTCACCAGTGACTGCAGCAGCTTCGGTTCCAGTTTCTGTAACTTTAATATAAGTTCTTTGTATTATTTCTGAAACATATATAGAAATTGTACTATTAATATTACTAAAATCTGCATTTGTAGAAAAAGCTGAAACCATATTTATTTCTTGTAATACATTTTTTAATTCTATAGAAGATTCAAATTCAAATCTTGGGAAATGAAAGTCCACTTCTTCAACTTTTGATAAATTATTTACTAATTTTGTAAAATCAATGTTTTCTTTATTTATATAATCATATGAAGAAGAATATTTATCTTCTCTTGGTAATATAATAATCATACTTAAATTATTATTGTCTTTATATGGTAATTCTATCATTTGAATTGTTTCATCTTCATAATAATTTATATATTTTAATGTTTGATACATCATATCAACTTGAGAAATTGATTTATCTGCATTTTTAAAATTTTTTTTCTTAGTGTATTCTTTTTCAAATTCTTTTTCCCAATCTGAATAAAAGTAAATAGCATTCAATAATAGAATTTGAATATCTGGACTCAATGAATCCATAAGTTTAGTAATTTTTCCATTTGTATGTTTTCTACACCAATCATTTACTTGTTCAACTCCTTCTAATTTTGCAATATATGAATCATATTTTTTACCTATATTTATAAATGAATTTAATAATTCAATTTTTGATAATATTGCATTTGCTATTTTTATTTTTCCTGAATTTTTTACATCTTTTATAATGTTTTCATTATTTGAATTAAGTTCATCTAAAGTTTTATCAGATATATTTTCATCTATTAATAATGTTTTTAAAATCTCTACTTGAGTATTTCCTTTTGCTCCATTTGATAATAAACTTATTATTTGATATATTGATAATGGTGATATTAAAAAATTTTTTTTTGATTCAATCTTTGTCGTATTATGAATTTTTTTAAACATTTGTGTTTGAAAAGTTAATTCTTCACATATTATAAATGAATTAAAAATAATAATGAAAAGTTCAAAAAATTTAAGGTTCATTTTTTTTTTTATTTTTTTTATCCTATTTTAAAGGGAATAATATATCCCAAAATTATTCTATATTAAATTAAAATCTAAAAAAAATTATTCAATTTAAAATTTATTTATTCATCATAAAATTCTTATCTTTCTAAATATGATCCTCCAAAAACATTGACTGTAAAATGTTTTTTATAATTTCATAATTCATCAATAAAAAATTTATATACTCTTTATTAATGATGTTTTTTCCTATTCGTCCATCTCCTATTAATATTAGTTAAAATGATTTTTCCATTCACATTTTGAAATAATATTTTATTTATTTTATTGTTTTTTTTTTTTTTGAAAATGAGTTTTTTAAACTTTAGTGAAGGTTCTTCTCTTTCTGATTCTAAAAGATATAAATTTTTTTCAGATAATTTATCAAAAACTCCTTTTATATATCATAGAAAAAAGAGGAAATTATCAGAATTAACAACACAAATTATCAATAATTCTAATTTTAATAAAAAAAACGATGAAAAACTAATTTTTCAAATTGATCATGATAATAGAATGGAATCATATAATAATTATATGAAAAATAAAGAAAATGAAATAGAAGGAAGAACTGATAATTATATAAATTATATAAGAAATAAAAATAATAATAACAATGATAATAGTAAAATAACAGAAATGAATATTTTTAATTTGAAATATAATTCTTTTTTAAAAAAAAATTCTTCTGATTTTACTCCTTATATTATAAAAGAAAGAGGAAGTGATATTACAAATCCTTTTTATTATGATAATATTAAAAAAAGAATTTTAAATAAAAGAAGAAATTTATTTCGTGCAAATAATGAAAATTATTATAAAAATAAAAGTCATGATTATTATAGAGTTAATGTTAATCCTTATAGAAGAGATTATTTGGATAATTTAGGACAATCTCAATTAAAAAACAATCCTATAGTTTTTTTTAACAATAATAATAATTATAATTATAATAAAGATAAATTTCACATTTATCATTCTCAAATTTGATTTTATAAATTTCTTATAATTAAATTTAGTTTTTTAATATAAAAATTTAACCTTATTCAATTTGATTAATGGATTTAGAAATTTTTAATTTTTTATTATAATTAACTTTTTATCTTTTCTTCCAATTTAATACAATTTAATTTTTGTATATCTAAATTTTTTATTTTTAAATAATTCTAATAAAAAATGAGAAGTAATGAATTATATAATGAAATTATAAAATACAAAGGAAAAAAAGAAGAAGATTGGAAAAAATTTGCAAATTTATTATTAGATGAAAAAGGAAATACAAAGTTAGGAAAAGCTATTAATGAAAGTTTATGTTATAATTCAACAAATGAATTAATATATGATATTTTAGATTATATAATCGAAATCGGAAGAGAAAGTGAAAACGCTAAACAAATTTTTAAATTAGATTTACCCAATAAATTTAGAGAAATTCTAAATAAAGAAACAACTGATAAAAACATTAAAATAAAAATCCTTTTTTTAATTAAAAAATGGAGAAATATGAAAGTTCATGGTTTTGAACAATTATATGAAACAATGAGAAATAAAGAAATATTATTTCCTCCCAAAAATTTTCATATAAATAAACAATATTTTAAAAACCAAACAGAAAATGAAAAAGATAATTCTAATAACAAATATCCCATTTATAATAATCAAATTAATTCAAATACTTCTTCTAGAGTTAACAATCATAATATTTATGATAATAATAAAAATAATAATAATTATTTAAATAATAATCCTAATAAAAATATATCTGATAATAAGAATATTAGAAAGAATGATGGATTTAATATAGGATCAGACAATATTGAAGGTTTATATTATAATCAAAATTATGGTTCATTATCTGCAAGAAATAATAATAGAGAAAATGATTTTAAAAAAATCAATGAATATAGAGTTATTCAAGAAACTATAAAAATGAATAATAAATATCCATATTATGAAGCAAAAAATAGAAGTTATTCTGAAAATATTGATTTTTATGAAAATAATAATCAATAAAATTATCCTTTCAATTAATTAATGATAAATTTAAAATAAAATAATTATAATATTTAAGGTAGTGATGTTATTAGAGATTTTTTATTTTTGAAAAAATTAAAAATTACTTAAATAAATGAATTAAATTTTATTTAAGTTAAATAAAATATTTGATTTATATTAAAAAAATTTTTTATTTTTTTATTAATGAATAGATTTGATAATGGAGTATTGATAAGGGAAATTATAAATGGAATTAATAATATTTCAAATTTTAATGATTTTCTAAGAATAAAAGCAGATTTAATAAATAAATTAGAAATTATAGAAAGAAATATTGGAAATAATAAAGGAAAAAATTATAATTTTGAAGAATATTTAATCAAAGCAAATCAATATATATCTCAATATAAACCTCAAAGTGGTTTTTCATCAGGTTATTCAAATTTATTTAATATTCCAAATAATTCAAATGAAAAAAGTGATAACTATATTCAAGAAGATTTCAATTATAATAAAAATAATATGGAAAATAATAATAATAATGATAATCACATTAATGATAATGAAAATATAAACTTAAAACAAGTAAATTTCCAAAATCAAAACATATTATTAAACAACCAAATAAATAATACTTTGAATTATAATAATAATTCAAAAAACATTTATAATATAAATAATAATAATTTAAATAATAATTATAACATAAGTAACAATCAAAATAATAATTATAATTTCAATCCAAATTATAATATTCAAGAAGATTACCAATCAAATAGAAAAAATATAGAAATTGATACTCCAATTCCTTTCCAATCACCTCCAAAAAAAATAGAATATACTCCTTTGAATTTAACAGAACAAACAAAATCTTTATTTCAATCAAATAATCCAATAAAAACAAATCAATATAACAATAATAATATTATAAATAATAATAATTTTAATAAAGAATTATACGAATTTAATAATGAATTAATGAATGAAAATCAACATCAGAATTCAAGTCCTTCATTACAACAATATCTTTCAAATAATATAAATAATTCAGAATATAAATATAAACCTAATGAAAAATTATCAAATAATCCAATTGAAACAATGAATAAAGGAAATAGAATAACTAATATTATAATGAAAATAAATGAAAATGATGAATTAAATAATATGATAAAAAAATTATTTAGTGATGATTTCATAGATAAAATGATGGATCCTCATTGTCCAAATAATTATATTACTAAAATTGAAGAATCAATTAAACAAATTGAAATTTTAAAAGAAAAAGATAAAAATGAAAATAAAGTTATTTATTCTTATCAAAGTAATAATGATAATAATAATAATGAAAGTAGGAAAAATAAAAATTTAAAATCAATTCCAAAAAGAGCTCAAATTAAAAGTAAGAAAGATAATTTATCCTTAAATTTATCAAATAAAAATTCTATTATTAATTCTAAAAATTCATTAAACAATAATAATTATAGTAAAAATAAAGTTAAACCTAAATCATATGCAGATAATTTATTATTAGCTCATGGACTTCCACTTGGAATTAGTAATGAAGAAAATAATAATAAAAGTTTATCTTTTCAAACAAAAAAAAAATTTAAATAAATAAAAAAAATTATTTTATTTTAAATTTTTGAAATTTAAACTTAGTTTTTACCACATAAATATTATCTAATAGATTTAATAAAATAACTACTCAATAAAATATTATTTACTTTTCCTAAAAAATATATTTAATCATCTTTTTACAAATAATAACAAAAAAATAATATACCAAAAAAAAAAAATATTTCAATATAAGATGCCATGAATTAAATCTTGAAAATCAGATAAAAAGAGAATATTATTTCCTTTATATTTATCAAAATTAATATTAAATTTTTTATAAAAGAATTTAACCTGTTCAAAAGTAACATAACCTAAATTTTGATTATCAATTCGTTTAAAATCTTTTCGAATTTTAATCCAAACATCATCATTACAATTTTTTTCATAAATATCATAAGCTTGATTTAATGCTTTAATAGCATTTAATCTAAAATCAGGATGTTTTTCTAATAAACCTTGACATAAATTTCTTATATCAGGATTATATATTTGATCAAAATCAATATTATCATATAAAATTTGTTCTTCTAATTTATTTCTATCTTCATTATTAAAAGGAGGATATCCTAATAACATAATATATAATAAAATCCCAGTTGACCATAAATCAATCATTTTACTATATTTTTCCCTTTCTAATACTTCTGGTGCTTGATAATGAAGTGTTCCTACAAATTCATTCATAAAATTATTTTGTGGAATATAACAACTTAAACCAAAATCTATTAATTTTATTTTTGGTTTATTATTTATTATACTTACTAAAAAATTTTCTAATTTTATATCTCTATGACATATTTTTAATATGTTATGAAGATAATTTAATGTTTCTAATATTTGAATTAATATTTCTAAGGATAATATTTCTTCTAAATGCTTTCCTGGGAATTTTATTATAAAATCAAATAAATCTCCTCCTTCAATTAATTCTAAAACAAAACTTATTGTTTTTAAATCTTCATATACTCCATAACATTTTACTATATGTTTATGGTTTACATTTTTACTTATTTTTACTTCTGAAATTATACTTTCTTTATATTTAATATGTAATTTATTTATTGTTTTAATTGCAAATTTTTCTCCTTTTTTATTTCTTGCTATATATACTTCTCCTGATCCTCCTTTTCCTATAAAATTACTATCCATTGTGTAATCTAAAGATATTTTTTTTCTTATTGAATATTCTATTGGTAAAATATAATCTGAATCTTCTTTTATATTATTTATTTTCTGTATTTTGTTTTTTGGTTGATTACATATTCCCATTTTTTTTATATGTTTTTTTTAGAATATGAAATGAGTCACTTTTAAACATTATAAAATATTAATGGAAATTAAATTATATTGATGATGAAAATATTTTATATATTATTTAGTTTTTTATTATAAATATTATATCTCATTTTTCAATTTTAGAATTATTATTTCTTTGTTTATTTGGTTATTTTCTATTATTTATAATTATTTTTCACAATTTAAAATATTAATATTCTTTAAGTTATTTAAACTAATTTTAGGTTTCAAAAATTATATACATTTAAATATATTCATATAATTTCTTATATCAAATAGGTTTTTATTTCCTAATTATGCTTTATAAAAGATAATAAAGATTTAATGATTACAATTATTATTATCATTATTATTTATCTTATCATGAATATATTTATTAATTTTAGGAATTAATTCCTTTTCTCCGTACAAAACAAAAAAATTAATAATAACTAAAAGAATAAGTTGAAACCTGAATTTTTGTTCATCAAAAGCATCAATATGAACAATATTATTTAAATTACTATTATCAACTAAAATCATATAAAAACCAAATAAAACAGAAATAATTAAATAACTTAATAACATTTTATTTTTTGAAATATCTTTTTTAAAAGAAGTATCAATACAAAAAACAATAATAGCAATTAGTTATTGTAAATATGAAAAAATAAATTATAAACTATTTTCAAAAGATATATCAATAGAATTTTTATTTATATAATATCATTTCTTTGAAAATTGAAAATACTAATTTCTTTGTTTTAATAAATGAATACTAATAAATTGAAAAATAACCATAATAAAACTTTGAAATAATAAGCTTCCAACAATAAAATTTAAATTAACTTTTAGTGCTTCTTCTCTTAAAATTTTAATAGGAGAAGTTCTTGAAATTAAGAAAAAATCAGTTAAAATTAGTTGATAAGTATGAAAAATAGAATTAAAACTTAATAAAATAACAGAAGAAGAGAATTTAATAAAACTACATAAAATAACATATTTGTAGCATTCAACAGTATTAGCTAAACATCCTTTACCTTCACAAATAATATTTAATATATAAATTATATCTGAATTTTTTGTAATAAAATGTGCTGAAATTGAAGTTTCATTTAAATTTAATGATATTCCTATATCTGCTGTTCTTAATGTTCCTATATCATTCACTTCATCTCCTATCATCTTCTTCTAAACAAATTATTTTATCTATTTTTTATTCTTCAATACATTGTTCATCATATTTTTCAACTGTATAATATTTTTTATTTAAATTTTCTCCTAAATAATTAAATTTTCTTTTAATAAACGAGTGCTTAAGTTTTTGTTTGAAGTAAATTCTTTTAATTCTATTATTTTATCACTTGAATTATTTTTTTCATTAATTTGATACTTTATTGAATTTTTATTTTTTCTTCTATACTTTTACTTGGAGAATGATATTGAGTTATTCGCTTTTTTTAAATATTTTTTTAAATGTTATTTTTAGAATTAACATTGATATTTAAAAAAATATATGATTGAAAATAATATGATTAATACCTTTTGGTAAAAAACTTACTTTGATATAATTTGTTTAATTAAATAAAGTAGGATTAATTAATTTTATTTATTATATAAATTATGAGATGATATAAAAAGCAGTAATTTTATGTATTTTAAATTCTTAATAAAAAAAATAAATAAATATTGATGAAATTATTTATCTCTAATATTTTAAAAAATCAGGGAATGTTATATAATAGATATATTATTAAATTTATCATTTTAAAGTTAAATAATTTTTATTAAATATTAACAATTTCATTTAATTAATATTTCTAATAAAAAATAATTTTAATTGATTTTAAAGATGAATAACAGTGAAAAGTAAGTTTATATTATTTGAAATATATCAATTATTTTCAGACTTAATATAATAGGTAAAACATGGATAAAAGATTCAAATGAATTAATAGATTATAACAACGATGATTATTGTGATTCAGAATTTAAAATAAATAGAGAAAAATTAATATTTAGAGTTAAAAATGATATTGAATTAAAAGATTTAGATTTTCAATTATTAAGTAATTCAGAAGAAGATTATGAATTATTAGGTAAAATAAATATAAAAAATGAAAAATATTATTTTATTTCAAATTCATTAAATGATAATGAAATTAAAATGAATAATTTATCTTGGTTTGTTTTTAGAAATCCAGATTTAAAAAAAGAATATCAATATAAAATTTCAGAAGGTGATATATTAAAAATTGGAAGAATATGGTTATTGGTTAAAAAGATAAATTTAATAAATAAAACAAAATTAAATTCTTCTTTAAGTGGATGTACAAATGGAATTTTAAATGTAAATGAAGATTTTAATTATTATATAAATCCTACAAAAATAAGAATAAATAATCAAAATAATGATGCTAAAGATTTAATAAAAAATAGATTAAATAGAAAAATAAATTTATCTAAAAAAGAAACAACTATCTCATTAAGTAAACAAGAAAGTATATCAAATATATTAAATAATAATTCAGAAATGGATTTTCAAAACAATTTTCAATCGAAAAATAAATTAATAAAAACTCCAAAAATAAAAGAAAAAAAAAATAATAAAATATGTAGAATATGTTATATTGAAGATAATAATATAAATAATCCCTTAATTAAACCTTGTAAATGCTCTGGAACAATGAAATATATTCATATAAATTGTTTAAATCAATGGTTAAAAACAAAAATTGAAATAAAAAGAATAAATAACAATCCATTGTTATTGACTTTTAAAATAAAAAAAATAAATTGTGAATTATGTAAAGAAGAATTTCCAGATTATATAAAATATCATGAAAAAACATATAGTTTAATTGATTTTGAAGAAATAGATGTTTTAAATAATAATTATATTATTTTTGATTCTTTGGAAGATGAAAAAAACATTGAAAGAACAAGATATATAATTAAATTTAACAATGATAATACAATTAAAATTGGAAGAGGAATAGAATCTAATTTAACTCTTAATGAAGTTTCAATAAGTAGAATCCATTCAATATTAACTTTAAATAATAATAATGAGATTTATTTAAGTGATTATAATTCTAAATTTGGAACTTTAGTTTTAGTCCAAGAAAATAATTTAGAAATATCACCTAACTATAATTTGACTCTTCAAATTGGAAGAACTAGTTTAATCATTAATATTATAAAACCTTTTTCTTTTTTTGGTTGTTGTAAAGCAGAAGTTATAAATAAAGATAAAACTTATGAAAAAAAAAATAGAAAATATATTAGAAATAAATATAAAAATGATAATGAAATTAAAATTTTATATAATGAAGAAAGTGAAAATAATTTCAGTGAAAATAATGTTGATGAAAATAATATTAATGAACTTAGAATTATTGAAGAAGAAACAAAAAATAATGGGATTATTCTTTTAAATGATTTTAATAGAAATAATATTGAAATTTTTGGTTCGCCCGATACAAAAAGAACTAATGCTTTAAAAGAATTTTCTACTTTCAATTCAAATAATTATCAATAATTTCAATGTTATAAACAAAATTAAAAAAGGAAAATGTTTTTTGATTTAATTTTTCCAAATTTAAGTAAATTATAAATAAGATTATTTTTGTTTTTTTTAAAGTGAAGAAAGAAATGTTCTTGTTCAAAAAAAAAAATATTTTTATTTTTAATTTTATACATAAATTTTAACTTAAATATAATAAAAGTATTTTTTTTTATCAAAAACCAAATGAATAGTTATATATTAAATTTGCTAAATTTTACAAAAAAAAAGTATATATTAAAACAAAATAAAATTAAAACAAAAAAAAGAATATATAAAATATTTTAAAAATTAAAAAAAAATAAAAAAAATAATAAAATGTCAACAGACTATTGTGAAATAAATTATGATGACGCAATAGATGATTTTGATGAAGAAATAGTAAATTCAGCAATAATTTATTTTGTTAAAAATACATATCAAGAATTATAAACTATTAATCCAGAAGCATAATTAATAAACATAGAAAAAACTATTTTATCACAATTTAAAACTCAATTTCTTGAAAAAAAAAATATAATATTAAAAAAATAAATATAATTTTAATTATTGTTCTTTAAATTTTTAATAATATCTTTACAAATTTTTCCCATATTCTTTCTATATAAAAGATGTAAATTTGAAGATTTATAATTATAAATGTTGTCACAGCCTTTAATTATTAATTTATGTCTTCCAATAGCTAAATTTAATTCAAACGAAAATCTATAAACTAAAGCTAAATCTCTTTTAGAATAACAATTGATAATATTTCCACTACAATGATTAAAAATTTTGATAAAATCTTCATCTTGACTAATATTAGTAGCTCCAGCAATAAAAATAATATTATTAATAACATTGAAAATTTTTTGTTCATATAATTCTTTTAAACAATTTTTAATAACATGATTACCTAAACTAAAAGCAACTAAATTTATTTTAAAATCATCAAAAAATAATTTAGATTGAATTAAATTACCTAAAATTCTTCCACAATATTCTGCTCTTTTTGTTGCTCTTTCAAATTCTCCTCTATGAGTTAATAATTCAGATACAAAATCAAATAAATTTAAATTACTTGATGGCCAATTATAATAATATATATTTGAATTTGGAAAAAATTTTAAATATTCATTTGTAAAATTTTCCCATTCTTTCTCTTTTTCTGAATCTGATGAATAGAAACCTGATATAAATATTGTTATTATATTCCCTTTTATTTCCTTATTTAAAGGATATAATCTTAATTTTTTTTCTATTGTGTTTTTTTTATCATCTACCAGTTTAAATTTTGCTTTTGTCCAATTAAATATGTTCAACAACAAATTGCTTTTTTCTTTTGATTCTATTTCTTCTTCTTCTTCCACTAAAGATTCAAATCTTCTTTTTATCATATTATCTTTACAACCTTTCATTACCGCTATTATATCTTTGTAATGAAATAATTTAAAATTTTGTAATTTTCTTTCTTTTTTTTCTTCATTTACTTTTTTTACTATTTTATTTTCATTATTATTATTATTATTTATTATGTAATAATTGTTTATAATATTATTATTATTATTTATTAAGTTATAATTGTTTATATTATTATTATTTTCAGATTTATTTTTGTCAGAGTATTCAAAATTATTTTCAAAAAAATTTTTTTCTTTTTCATGGGGTTTGAAATTTTGATTTTCTTCAAAATTATTATCTTCTCTATAACGATTAATAACTTTGCTTTTTTTATTTCCTTCATTTTTTATTTGAAAGATATTATAATAATCTTCTATGTTTTCAACTTGATTTAAAAAAGTATCTAAACAACCAGAGAAATCAAAATATGGAATATTATTATTAAATAAAAGAACTAATTCAGTGAATATTTCAATTTGATTATTCATATTTTTTAATTCAAAAAGAATATAACAAAAAGATGCAATAATAAAAGGAAATAAATTTTTTTTATTTTCAAAGTTTTCTCTTATGTAATATTGAAAAGTCATTTCAATTCCTTCATCAGAATAATCTAATTCAGATAATTTATCTTTTAATTTAAAACGGAAATGTTTTTCTAATATATCTAAATTATTGTTAATTTGGTTAATCCATTCATCATTATTTATTTTTTTTACTACATAAACAAAAATAATAAAAAAATATTGAATTAATTCTAAGTCATAATTTTCAAGAAAAGGTTTTTTTTCTTGAGAATAAAATTGTTTAATAATATCAAAAATATTTTCTTGATTGGAAGACTCTTTAATATTATTATCATAATCATAATTTTCATTTATTTTTTCTTCATTTTCATTTTCATTTTCTAAATCTAAATGATTGTCTTCATAATATTTTTTAATTTCTTTTAAAATTTTTAATCCTCTTCTTAATAAAAAATGAGGAACATTTTCATTTTGAAAGACTTTTTTAATTTTACTTTTATATGTTTCAGAACTTAAATCTAAATTCTTTTCTCCTGTATAATATTCTTCATTAATCATTGAAATTTTATTTTCTATTTCTTGAGTTTTTTCAATTATACTTGAATTCATTCTAAATAATGATATTAAAAGATAATCTAAAACTTTAATTAATAAGTGTTTTTGTTTTTGTTTTTGTTTATCTTTACAAAAAATATAAATGTATTTTAAACATTTTATTTCATTTTCGTAAAAATATTTTAAAACATCTTTTTCATTGTTCAAAAGCTCAATTTGATTTTGTTGAAAATATTCTTCAAATTTATTTAAAAAATCTTGATATTCTTCAAATTTTACATAATTATCAAGTTCTTCTTCATTTTTAATTAATTCTCCTTCTATATTCATTAACATACCCTCATCATTTTCAAATACAACTATATTTTGTAAATCATTATAATTCAATGTTTTAGAAATAAGCCAACTTTCATCCATTACAGTTATTAAATATAATTTTTATGAAATAAAAAAAGTAAAATAAAAAAATAAAACAATTATAAAAAAATTTTTTAAACAAAAAGAACATTAAAAGATTTTTTATTCCAATCAAAATAAGAATCTCTATCATAACTAGCAGGACTAGCATTATAATCATTAAGTTCAAAATTATTATTAACTCTTTTAGCTCCAACAGAGAAAGGAATTTTATTATTTTTAAAACCTAAATTTTCTTTCCTTAAATTATAAGAGCCAGGACCATTATTAAATTTGTTATCAAAATTATTAAATCTTTTTTCAGAAAAATTAAAAGGAGGTCTATTTTTATTTAAATCTTTTTTAATATCACTTTCAATACTTTTACATTTCTCAACTGAATAATCTGCTGCTGAAGGACCAGTAAGAATATTTTTCTTTCTTTTTCTTTCTAATTCTATTATTATCATTTCTTCTTGAAATTTTTCTTTATTAAATTCTTGATGAGGAGGAATCCAATTTAATAAACTTAAATATGATCCTGCTCCTGGGTTTTTATTATCAAATTCATTTTCTTTAAAGCGAACTTCCATTGAATTAAATAATTGAATATTTGATGTTGGTCTTTTAAATTTATTTTCTACATTATATGTCCCTGGTCCTACTAAGGAACTTTCTTTTTTTTTTATTTTTTTCAATTGATTTATTATATTTTTTTGATGTTCAATTTCTTTAATATTTGAATTTGGTCTTATTTGATTTTTATAATTATAAGTATTATTAATAATATTATTTTCTTTTAATGAAGGATATACCATAATATTATCTAAAGGAGAATTTATATAATTTCTTGGTATTGAATTTAAACTTCTTGAAAGAGAAGAACCAAAATTTTGAAATTTTATATCTTTTGATTTTGGCTTTATAATTGCATTTCCATATTCACTATAATAACTCCCTGGTCCTGGTATTTCATTTTTATTTCTAGATTGTTTTTGATTATCTAAATCTATTTCTTTCTTAATTTCATTCTCATATTTTAATTCTCCATTTTTATATAATTTATTCTTTTTCATTTTTTCTTTTTTTATTTCTGAAATTATTTTATTTCTGAGTTTTTCTGATGATAATGAATTTTCTAATTCTTTTTCTATATTATTCTCATTTTTTATTAAATTATTGTCATGACCAAGAGATTTTTCAAAATTTACATTACCTGTTATTTTCTTTTTATTTATTATATCATATCTTCCTGGACCAACAGAATTATTTTTTTCACCTGAATATTTTTCATTTATTTTTGGATCTTTTTGTAAATTTAATTCTCCATCTTTATTATATAAATATCCATAACAATTTTCTTTTGAAGGAATTGAAGAAATTCTTTTAGGAGATAAAGAATCATTTTTAATTGTTTTTTTAGGAATTAAATTTATATTATTATTATTAGTATTATATCTATCATTTAAATTATAAGTTCCTGGTCCTGGATTTAAATATATTAAATTTTCTGGTTTAAACCTAGGTTCACTTGAAATGAATAAATTTTCTTTTTGTTCATTTGAATATAAATCAATGTTTTTTCTTTCTGGAGAAGTATTATTTACTCCAAAATTTTTTTTTAATATATTTTTCCTTGTATCATATGCTGCAGGACCCGGACTATTTGATTCAAAATTTGATTCTCTTTTTGTAGTTGTGTTAAAGGGAGCATGCGGCTCTGTTTTTAATGTCCTTTCTGAATTTGTTGTGTATTGACCTGGACCTAGTTTGTTTGGCTCTAATGTTGATAACGTTATTTCACGGTCTGAACGAGTTACAAATGCCATTTTTTTTTTTAATATTTTTATACGGTTTTTTTAATTGCTTTTTAGTTTTTTTTTAAGAATTATTTTGAGAAGAAAAAATTGTTTTTTTAAATTATTTTTTTATTTAATTAATTTTAAGTCTTATGTTATTTTTTATTTTTATTTTTTTTTTATTAATTCCTCATTTTCATTTTCATTTTCAATTTATTTCTTTCCAATTTTTATTTTAACTATTTTATTTTTTTCTTCATAAAATGGAAGAAATAAAATTAAATATTGCTTTCTTTGGTTTTTATACAAAAGATATAATAAATACAATTAGACAAATTATAGTTCAATTAACTAATTTTGAAGTGACATATGATCATTTTGATGATAATGAATTTAAAGGATTTTTTGAAAAAGAAATTTCTTTTAAAAATAATAGTAGAATATTTAATATAATGGCTCATTTTCTTGAATCAGAAAATAATTATTTACAATTATTAAAAGAATTAAAAGAAAGTGATTTAGAAATAAAAAAATATTTAAATAAAAACTTTAAAAAAGAAATTGATTATTATTTTCTTATTTATAATGATAATATTAAATTTTTAATAGAATATTTAATTTCTATTTCAAATAATAATTATTGTCTTATTAAACCAAATGATAAACAGTTAAATTGTGACATTTTAGAAAATAATACAATAATAAATTTAAATGATAATTCAATTGATGAAAAAATTTTTAAATTTTTTAATCAAATATATCCTTTACATTCAAAATATAAAGAATTTATAAAATGCTCAAAAGAAAATTATTATAATAAATTTAGTAAATATTTTAGAAAATATATTGAATTAAATTCAAAAAGTGAAAAAGAACTTTTTGACATTTTTAATTCTTTTGAATTATATTCTTTCGATTCAAAAGATTTTAATGATGAATCAATTATTATTTTACAAATTTTATCTTCAAGAAATTTTGATAAAATAAATGTAAATGTGGAAAAATTTTACTGTGAAAATTGCGGAAAAAAAAAAAGAAGTTTATTTAATAATATACTAAATTTATTTTTATGTGATAAATGTAATCCTAATATTAGAATATTAAAGAAAAATGAAGTGCAATGTAGAAATTGTAATGTTATAATAAATAAAGATCAAATGTCTCTTTTTATTATAAGTTTTTGTTGTAATAATTGTTTTTGTTCTCATTGTATTAAAAAAAAAATTAAAGAACAAATGAAAAACAAAGAAAAAATAATTAAATGTTTTTGTGGAGAAATAATTTATGATGAAATAATAGAAAATATTTTAGGTGAAGATTATGCGAAATATTTTAATGATTAAATAATAATAAAAAAAAGATAAAATATAAATTTAATCATAAATAAGAAAAGGATGATAATAATTAGTTTCTTCTGTATTATCACTTTCATTAAGACTATTATTATTATTATTTTTTTCATATTTTCCAAAATACATATAATCATATATATCTTCTTTAGTATTAAAACTAGTATTTTTTCTTAAAGATACTTTTTCTAAATTAATTTTTGTACCTTTTTTCATTTTA